>Ga0265294_10004587_pt1 | contig 17209 bp, 15 predicted proteins | sample MunlanPumphouse3_FD_192504 | JGI IMG/M metagenome (GOLD analysis project Ga0265294, IMG submission 192504) | Groundwater microbial communities from a municipal landfill in Southern Ontario, Canada - Pumphouse #3 | ecosystem: Environmental > Aquatic > Deep subsurface > Groundwater | place...
GGATTTGGCTGATGCGATAAATAAATATGCAAAAGAAATAAACAAAGTGCAAAAATGTTTGCTTGAATTGAAAATTTCTTTTGAAGAATCAAAATTCGGAGTTTCAAGCGATAAAATATATGAAATATACAGATATTGTTCCCAAAATTGCAAAAATATTGCGCTTTTAGGAATAATGACAATAGCTCCTTATTTTGAAAAACAAGAAGAAGTTAGACCATATTTTCAAAAAGCATATAAAGTATTTCAAGATATAAAAGAAAAATCCGGCGATAAAAATTTTCAAATATTATCAATGGGCATGTCGAATGATTTTGAGGCAGCAATACAAGAAGGTTCGAATATGGTAAGGATAGGCTCTGCCATTTTCGGGGAGAGGATTTATGATAAGTAAAAAGTTCTATGATAAAAAGGTTACTTTTATCGGTTCGGGAAATATGGCCGAAGCTATAATATCCGGATTTGTAAAGTATGATATTATTAACAGGGCAAATATTATATGTAATGATATTTCACAGGAAAGACTTCAGGTTATATCTCAAAAATATGCGGTTGAAATTCAGCATGATAAATTAAAAGCTTTAGAAAATGCAGATATAGTTTTTTTGGCAATAAAGCCTCAGCAGTTTAATTTTGTATTGGATGAGTATGCAAAAGAGATATCGAAAGCAAAATTGATAGTTACAATAGCCGCCGGTATTTCTACGGATTTTGTAGAAAAAAAACTTTCAAAAAAATCCGTTGTAATAAGAGTAATGCCGAATACTCCGGCGCTTGTCGGAAAGGGTGCGATAGCCGTATGCGGCGGAGCAAATGCGACAAAAGAAAATATAACTGATATAGCAGATATGTTTTCAGTGATAGGAAGAGTTGTTTGCGTAGAAGAAAAACTTATGAATGCCATTACTGCGGTTTCTGGTTCAGGACCCGCATATGTATTTTATTTTTCAGAAGTTATGAGGAATGTTGCCGAAAAGCTTGGTATACCCGGTGATATAGCAAAAGAACTTGTTTATCAAACTATATACGGTTCAGGGAAAATGTTGATAGAAAGCGGTTTGGATGATGCTGTTTTAAGAAAAAATGTAACTTCTCCGGGCGGCACGACAGAGAAAGCAATGGAAGAGTTTATGAACAGCAATTTTTCGGAAATAGTTTCTTCGGCTTTAACAAAAGCAAAACAGAGAGCAGAAGAACTTTAGATATAAATGTCAGCAGAGAGGTAGAAAGATGATTATTAAAGTTAGAGTAATTCCAAATTCAAAGAGAAATGATGTTGTCAGCAGAATCGGTTCAATTTTGAGAGTTAAAATTGTTGCTCCTGCTGTCGAAGGTAAAGCAAATGAAGAATTATGTGATTATTTATCAGATTTTTTTGATGTTAATAGATCTCATGTACTCTTAAGAAAAGGAGAGAGAGGCAGAGAAAAAACAATAGAAATTACAGGCAGAACAGAAGAAGAGTTGGAAGAAGTATTAGACACGATACCTTAAAATTTGAAGAGTTTGAGTCATGGTGAAAAAGATACCTGAAACTTTATTTTGGAAAGATAATGTTCTTTTGTTATTAAATCAGCTTGAATTGCCTTACAAAGTTAAATATAAAGAATGTAAAAATTATAAAGATGTTATAAATGCAATAAAAGTCATGATTGTAAGAGGCGCTCCTGCCATAGGAGTCGCCGCTGCATATGGTATGCTTTTGGCCGGTATAAAGTCTGCCGGTCTTTCTTCGTCAGCAAAACTTGTTTTTATGAAAAAAGCCGCTAATGATTTGGTAAGTTCCAGACCTACAGCCGTTAATTTAAAATGGGCTGTTGAAAAGATGATGAAAGTTGTAGAACAGTCATTAAAGCTTAATCCTGAAAATTATATTTCGACTTTATATGAAGCTGCGACAGACATATATGATGGAGATATTTTAACAAATATAAAGATGGCTGAATTCGGCGCACGACTGCTAAAAAAAGATTCCGTTGTTATTACGCACTGTAATGCAGGAGCTTTGGCTACGGCCGGATACGGTACGGCTTTGGGTATGATAAGAACGGCATACAAAGACGGTAAGATAAAAAATGTTTTTGTCGATGAAACGAGACCATACTTACAAGGCGCAAGGCTTACTGCTTGGGAATTACAGCAGGAAAGAATTCCATACACGCTTATAACGGATAATATGTCCGGATATATTATGAAAACTGAAAAAGTCGATGCTGTTATAGTAGGGGCTGACAGAATTGCCATGAATGGTGATGTAGCAAATAAAATAGGTACGTATTCATTGTCTATTTTGGCTAAATATCATAAAATTCCTTTTTATGTAGTTGCTCCAAGTTCTACGGTCGATTTTTCTACTTTATACGGCGTAAAAATTAAAATAGAAGAACGTCCTGCAGATGAGATTTTAAAAATAAACGGTAAAAATATAGCTCCCAAAGACACTCGGGTGAGATATCCGGGTTTTGATATAACGCCGGCAAGCAATATAACTATGATAATTACCGAAAAAGGCGTATATAAACCGAATAAAATATCAATTTTAAAGAAGGTTAAATAAAAAATGGAAACGGAAAACGAAAAAAAAGATTATTCAAAAACTGTCAATCTCCCGAAAACAGATTTTCAGATGAAAGCGAATCTCGCTCAGCGAGAACCGTCTTTTATTAAAGACTGGCAGGAGATTGATATATATAAAAAAATGAGGGAGAAGAATAAAGGAAAAGAAAAATTTATTCTTCATGACGGACCTCCATATGCAAACGGTCATTTGCATACGGGACATACCTTAAATAAAATATTAAAAGATTTTATAGTTAAATATAAAAATATGAAAGGTTTTGATACTCCTTTCACTCCGGGATGGGATTGTCACGGGCTTCCTATTGAAACACAGTGCTTAAAAGAATTAAAAACAGATAAAAATAAAGTTGACAGACTTGTTTTCAGAAAACAGGCAAGCGATTTTGCGAAAAAATTTGTTGCAATTCAAAAAGAAGAATTTAAAAGATGCGGGATTTTTGCAGACTGGGAAAATCCTTACTTGACTTTAGACCCTAGATACGAAGCTTCAATAGTAAAAGTTTTCGGTGAATTAGCCGAAAAAGGTTATTTGTTCAGAAAGAAAAAACCTGTTTATTGGTGTGCTTCCTGTGAAACTGCGCTTGCCGATGCAGAAGTGGAATATGCCGACCACAGTTCAGACTCAATTTTTGTAAAATTTGCAGTTGTTGAACTTTGCGGCAATCTAAAAGATAAGTCAATATTGAAAGATTATTCTGTTTTGATATGGACGACCACTCCTTGGACTTTACCGTCTAATGTCGCTCTTGCTTTTGCGCCTGCAGCAGAATATGTTGCGTGTGAATTCATTATAGACGGCAAAGTTGAAAAATTAATAGTTGCAAAAGATTTGGCTGAGAATGTAAAGACAAAAATAAACGCTTCTTCTTTTGAAATAAAAGAAGAGTTTAACGGCAGTGATTTGGAATATATAAAATGTAAAAATCCTATAGTTGACAGAGACTCATTGGGGATTCTTGCCGATTTTGTCAGTATGGAAGACGGAACAGGTATAGTTCATATAGCTCCGGGACACGGTCAGGAAGACTATCAGGCAGGTTTGGCTTATAAACTTGATATAATTTCTCCTTTGAACGACAGAGGACAATTTACAAATCAGGTCCCTGAATTTGAAGGAATAAATGTTTTTAAAGCAAATCCCTTGATAATAGAAAAATTAAAAGCCGAAAGCAAAGTTTTGGCAAGTATAAGCATTAATCATTCTTATCCTCATTGTTGGAGATGTAAGAAACCTGTTATATTCAGAGCTACTCCTCAATGGTTCATGGGGGTTGATCTTAATAATTTGAGAAAAAGACTTCTTGATGAAATAAAGAATGTTTCATGGCTTCCTAAATATGGAGAAAATAGAATTACGGCAATGATAGAAACGAGACCTGACTGGTGCTTAAGCAGACAGAGATTATGGGGAGTTCCTCTTCCTATATTTTATTGTAAAGAATGCGGCGAAGCCGTTGTTGATAAAAAAATAATAGATAAAATTGCCGATCTTTTCAAAGAAAAAGGAGCAGATGTTTGGTTTGAAAAAACAGCAGAAGAACTTTTACAGGGTTTTGATATAAAATGCCATTCCTGCGGGAAAACAGATTTTAAAAAAGAAGAAGATATATTAGACGTTTGGTTTGATTCAGGGGTTTCTTCGGAAGCTGTTTTATCAAGCGGTAATTATGACGGTTTGGAATTTCCTGCAGATATGTATCTTGAAGGCAGCGACCAGCACAGAGGATGGTTTCAAACGTCGTTGCTTCCTGCAGTTGCATTAAAGAATAAAGCGCCTTATAAAACGGTTTTAACGCACGGGTTCCTTGTTGACGGAGAAGGCAAAAAAATGTCTAAATCTTTAAATAACGGTCTTGATCCGCAGCAGATTATTAATAAATACGGCGCTGATCTTTTAAGACTCTGGGTTGCTTCATGTGATTACAGAGAAGATGTGAGGTTATCTGATGAAATTATTAAAGGGCATACTGATTCGTACAGGAAAATAAGAAATACCGTAAGATTTATGCTTGGCAACATAAGCGATATGAAAGAAAAAGATATTGTAAGTTATGATAATATGAATGAAATTGATAAATATGCTCTATATTGTCTAAATGATGTTGTTAATCAAGCTTCTTCAGGTTATGAAAATTATGAATTTCACAAAATAGTAAATACAATAAATAATTTCTGCACGGTTTTTTTAAGCGGGTTTTATTTAGATTCGCTGAAAGATATATTGTATTGTGATAAACCTGACGGCAAAGAAAGAAGAAGTTCTCAGTCTGCAATGTTGGAAATAACAATAACATTGTTAAAATTGATGGCGCCTGTTTTATCATTTACGATGCAGGAAGGTTGGAATGAAGTTGTAAAGATAAAATCAGGAATGCCTGTTTTTGTTGCTTTGGCTGATTTCCCTGAGGAGAATTCTAAATATAAGCTTGATAAAGGAATTTTAGAAAAATGGGAAACTTTAGTAAAAATAAAACAGCAGGTTTTGATTGAATATGAAAAATTAAGACAACAGAAAATAATAGGTTCAAATTTAGAAGCAAGTTTAATAATAAAATACGGTTCGAAATATAATGATATTTTAAAAGACAGAAATTTGATAAATATTGTTTTTGGAAGCTGGGATATTTCTTTTGAGCATTCAGATCAGTTTGATGAAATATCTGTAGTTGCAGGTAAATCAAAATTCGGCAAATGTGATAGATGTTGGAGGCATATTGACGGAATTGATGGGAACGGATTATGCCCTAGATGCAGCGAAGCGGTAAAATAATGAAAAAAAAACATTTATTATTGGTTTTATTTTATGTTTTTTTGGACCAGATAACAAAATTTTTGGTTGTTAAGAATATTGCATATAATTCATTTATCAAGATCAATGATTACTTCAGTATTGTTAATGTCTCAAATTCCGGCGTTGCATTCAGTATGTTTCAGGGTAAAAATATATTTTTTTCAATACTGACTTCATCAGTCATAATTGTAATAATTTATTTTATAAAAAAGCATAGAGAAGAATTTACAAAATTACAGTTTCATTCTTTACTGCTTATTATTTCAGGCGGAATAGGTAATTTGGCGGACAGAATTATCAGAGGGTCTGTCGTTGATTTTATAGACATTGGATTTAAAGAGGTTTACAGATGGCCTTCTTTTAATGTTGCTGATTCCTGTATATGCATAGGAGTCACTCTTTTTCTCTTTTCAATGCTGTTTCACAACAGATGCGGATGCAGTAACTGTAAAGCAAACTAACAGGAAAATAAAAAACACATACATAAAAATTATTTTTATGTATGTGTTTTTTTACTTATTAAATATATTATTTTATTCCCATTCAATTGTTGAAGGCGGTTTTTGTGATATATCATAGACTACTCTGTTTGCGCCGCGAACTTCATTTATTATTCTGCTTGAAATGGAACCAAGTATTTCATAAGGCAGTTTTACCCAGTCGGCTGTCATTGCGTCTTCAGAATTTACGGCTCTTACAACTATGACATGTTCGTACGTTCTTTTATCTCCCATAACGCCTACAGTTTTAACAGGAAGTATAACTGCAAATGACTGCCATATCTTTTCATAAAGACCGGCTTTTCTTATTTCTTCATCAACAATTGCGTCGGCTTCTTTTACTATTCTTAATTTTTCTTCGGTTATTTCTCCCAGTGTTCTTACGGCAAGACCTGGGCCCGGAAAAGGCTGTCTGTCTATTATTTCATCAGGAATGCCGAGTTCCCTTCCCAAAGCTCTCACCTCGTCTTTAAACAAAGATTTTAAAGGCTCAACAAGCTTCATTTTCATTTTTTCAGGAAGACCGCCGACATTGTGATGACTTTTTATTGTAACTCCTGTACCTATCTTTGCGCTTTCAATAACGTCAGGATATATCGTTCCTTGCAATAAGAAATCAATACCTTTTAATTTTTTTGCTTCTTTTTCAAATACTTCTATAAAAGTATGTCCGATTATTTTTCTTTTTTGTTCAGGATCAGTTACACCTTTAAGTTTGTTTAGAAAAATCTTTTTTGAATCGCATATGATTAAATTCTTCCCGAATTTTTTTCCGAAAACTTTTTTTACTCTCTCTGTTTCTCCAAGCTTTTGCAATCCGTGGTCAACGTAAACGCAAAACAATTTTTTACCGATTGCTTTATGAAGCATAATCGCTGCAACTGATGAATCTACGCCTCCCGATAAAGCACATAAAACTTTTCCGTTTCCCACTTGTTTCTTTATTCTTGAAACTTCATCTTTTATATAAGATTTCATCGTCCAGTCTTTTTTCACATTACATACTTTGAACAGAAAATTATTCAATATTTTTTTACCGAAAGGCGAATGTTGTACTTCCGGATGAAACTGTACTCCGTAAATGTTTTTTTCAGTATTTACTATAGAAGCGGCAGCACAATTTTTTGAACTTGCTATATTTATAAAACCTTTAGGCATTTTTGTTAACTTATCGCCGTGGCTCATCCATACAGGCATTTTTCTTTTCAAACCGGCAAAAAGGATATTATCTTTTATAACTGATATATCGGCAAAACCGTATTCTCTGTTTTTGGAAGGTTTTACTTTCCCGCCGAATTTTTTGGCAATCAAATGTACTCCGTAACATATGCCTAATATTGGTACGTTCATTTCCCAAATTTCATTGCACGGATAAGGCGCATTTTTTTCATATACGCTTGAAGGACCTCCTGATAAAATAACAGCTTCAATATTGTTAATGGCTTGAATTTCTTTTATATCTTTTGTTCCCGGAAAAATTTCGCAATACACGTTTGCTTCCCTTATTCTTCTTGCTATGAGCTGAGTGTATTGCGAACCAAAATCTAAAATTAAAATCATACTTTTTCTCCCTGTAGATTATGTTGAAATTTTATTATCAGTTTAAAATTAAATTATAATTTTAGTATTATATAAAATAAATAATATAAAAGTACATTATCATGTCAATTTAATGTTTAGTAAAAATATTTACAAAAAGTTTACAAAATAAAATTGAAATATATTGACAATCTTATGTTGTTTTAATAACATAAAAGGGATAAAAAAAATAGGAGGAAGTAAAATGAAGAAAGTTTTATCTTTGTTGGTAGTTATGGCTTGTATGGTTTTTTTTAGCAGCATGGCATTTGCTTCAACTGATACTGTAAAAACAATCAATGCATCTGCAAACTTTGCCAGTTCCGGAGAAGTCTATATAAGCTTTGATTTAAAGAATTTGGCTGATGATTCAACTGCAACGGCTATAACATGGGATCCGACCGCCGTTACATTGAATTCAGGAACTGAAACGTGGAAAACTGCTCAGCAGTATGCAGTTATGGTAGCTTCCGTAACAAAAACGAGCGGAGCAGTTTATATGTACCAGGATAACAAAAGTAATTCCGCTGATTATGTAGCTACAAATCCTAGAACAAATCAAGACGGGACAAAAGCATTCAGCGGGTTGGTAAGGAAAGGGTCTGGCGGTGGAGAAAGAGAAGGTACAAGAGGCTATGTTCCTTTAAGCTATACAATGTCTGCTTCAAAATTGTCAAGCTCATATGAATATGTTGTTTCTTCAGGGACAGCTCGTTATTTCTCTGATAAGTCTGATTTGAAATCAGACGGTTCTACAAGCAATCTTAATACTGCTTATATAACAATTGCAAACATTAATGGATTTGTTGCCGGCGTAACGGGTGAAACAGGAACTTATGCTTTGTCTGGCGTAACAGATGATACGGCCTATATGTATTTCGGAGGCGGGTTCAGAGATATTCAAGGCGGAGATATTTATCAAACAGAAAATATCTTGATTCTTACATTCCAAGAGTAGCAGTTAAAGCTTTTTAAAATTTTACAGCGGCAGTTTTTACTGCCGCTGTAAATATAAATTATTAAACAGGCAGAATATCTTTGATACAAAATATAAAAATCATATTTTCATTTTTTTGTGTGTGTTTATTTGTTATGTTGTTTGCAGATAATTTAGTTGCAGACAATTTATCTGATAAACATGTATACGGTTTATTTTCTGAGAATTTTAACGGGGCTACTCAAGAAGCAGGAACAGTTGATGATAATATTAAATTGAATATTTGGGCGAACGGCGATTCTTTACCGATAGTAAGTACAACTACCACTCCCGCTTCTGCAAAGGAAGGGAATATATATTACAGTTGTACTGTTGTAGGTAGTACTGCTACTGATTCTTACTCGGGTTTTTGTTATACGTTTATAACAGGATCTTCAACTACAGTAACAAGAAATATCAGCGCTTTTTCAATGTTGGAATTTTATATCAGACCAAAAACAGGAGATGTAAGCGCAATTTCTGTCGGTATTACTGAAGGCCCTATTAGTAGTCCTACAGACAGAACGGTAACATTAAGTTCTCTTGGTGTTGATAACAGCAGCCATGCATGGCAGAAATGTACAGTTGATTTGACTAGTTTTTCTTCTGCTGATTTGACTAATATAAAAAATTGTTTCCTTGTAAATACAACCAAACAGACGGCTACATTTGATTTGGATTCTATAGTTTTAAAAAGGTCTTCAATAGGAGAATTTAATGTTGCCGTTAAAAATATTTCTGATAATCTTGAAACATCTTCAGTAACATGGAGCAGTTCTTCATTCCGTAATAGCTGGATTGCGGCAGAACAATATTTGGAATTAAGTTTAGATATTCTTGAAACGGATAATTGGACTGTTAGAATTTATACGGATAACGGCGATTCTTCCAAAGACGGTTTAGTTGATACTACAGATGGTTCCAATGTTTTACAAATGTGTTGGAGAGTCTCACAAAATACACTTCCTAATGCAAACGGAGATACACTTTTGATAACTCAAAGCGGCGCTCCAAATTATGCTTTATACGACAGCGGGAAATCTGCGACAGATCCAAGCTATTATACATGGTTTTATATAACTGATATTGCTACAGGAGATGTTACTGATTACAGTTTGTTGTGGGACAGTCGCGGGTATCATATTTCCGTAGGGGGAGATTTTGGCGGAATGAGTAATCCGATTTATCCAAAAGTTTATTTAGGCGCAAATTGTGCGGATGCAATAGGCGGATTGATATACAGTGCAAATGTCAGGGTTGTGTTATCATATGAATAAAGGCAGCGTTAATTTTATGAAAAAATTCTTTTCTATTTTTGGATTGTTGTTTTTTTACGGTTTCTCATTTGCAGGTCTATCTGTTGATCCTGCAATAGTTAATGTCGTTGCTGACGCATCTTCATCTTATGAAGGGAAATATGTTTTAAAAAATACATACGATATCCCGATAACAGTTATTTTGAAAGTTGAAGATTGGAATACCTATTCCGGAAATACCAATACAGATGTTAACAGATGGCTGAAATTTGATAAAGATAAATATTATATTCCGTCAGGAGAATTAATAGAAGTCCCGTACAAAATCAGCCTGCCGGAAGATATGAAAGGTTCTGTTTCCGGACGAGTATATTTTTCTGTGGAACAGCAACAGGGACAGATGGTAACTATTGCTATATCTGTTCCTATTTATGTTGTAGTAAAAGGTACAGAAAAAATAGATTTCAAAATAGATTCTTTTGATCTACAAAATTCAAAGAAAGGCATAAGTTATAAATTTGTTATTAAAAATGACGGAAATATTCATTTCAGACCAAGCGGAGTTATTGAAATTTATGATAAGAAGAAAAAAAAGTTAATAAGAACTGTTTTTATTTCCGAGACAGTTCCTGTATATGCAGAAAAAAATAGAGAATTTTCAGGTGTTATGACCGGCAATGATATAAAAAAAGACGGCTTAAAAAAAGGTAAATATACAGCCGTTCTTAAAATCAAAGCTTTAGGCAGAGATGTTTCTAAAGAAATTAAATTTAAAGTTTCAAAGCTCGGTGAAGTGGTTACATCATAAAAAAGTTGTAGAATTTTGAAAAAATATATTAGAATTATAATGCTACAGGTATTTTATAAAATGTTGAAGTTAAAAATGAACAGAAAACAAATTTTTTTATCAATATTATTGGTTTTTTCCGTATTGCTGGCGTCGCCGGTTTATATGTTTGGCGCGCAGCAAATTGTTAAAGTTGTGTCTGCTGCCGCATCATTTCCGGTTGCAAGAATTATTCATGATGAAATAACAACGGTTTCTTCAATAAGAAGAATTTTGGAGGCCAAAATTTCTGTGGATTTTGGAGGATATACTTCTGCGACGGCAAAAATCAATTATTATCTTAACGGCAGTTCCGAAAGTATATTAGTAAAAGATAAGGGAGCTGTTCAAGATCAGGAGGAGTTTTATATATCATTGCCTAAATTTGATTCCGGCGATGCTAAAGTAGATTATCAAATACAAATAACATTTAAAGATGCTTATGATAATACTTCCTATTTATACTGGCCGTCAAGCAGCACATACCAAACGGCGGACATAGTAAGTTATTCGTCGGGAGTAGTAACAGCAGGGTCAGGAGGGACAATAAGATTTGAGTCCGGTAACCAGCAATACGGGAATACAGAGATAGTATTTTCGTCAGGAACGTTTACGACGGATCAAACGATAACGATAACTGAGCTGTCGGTGCCAAGCTTATCGCCGTCATACAGCGGAAGCGTTTCCGGAACAAGCCGAATGGTGGCGTTATATTCGATAATGCCATTATGGGCCCCGGCGTTGACAATTCCGGCGAGAGCGACATTTTACTACGGGACGGAAACTACGGCTACGAAGTTTGATTTAATGAGACGAGACAGCGAAACAGATACATGGGAGAAAATCAGCGATATAACGATAGATTTAAGCAGTAAGACGATAAGCACATATATAACGAAAGCAGGATATTATGCGATATATACGAGCAGTAATTTAAGCGATAACGATTACAGGCCTGCCAAGAGAGTGGTTGTGCAGGGGAGAGCGGTATTTAAGTTTAACAACTTAAGCGAAGGAGACAGCGTAAAGATATATAACATAAACGGAAAGAGGATAAGAGAGATAAAGAGCGGAGATTCGGAAGGATTCAAATGGGACGGGAGAAAGAATAACGGAAGTTATGCTGAGAGCGGGACATATATATATCAGATAAAAGTGAAAGATAAAGGGAAATTGATAAGCGGGACGATAGCGTTTGTGAAGTAGCAGGAAGAAAAAAGAAAGAAGCAAGACAGACAGGAAAAAGATGAAGAAGATAATAATAATAACGGCAGTGCTGATGACAATGGTGATAATAAAGGCGGAAGGAGCCTTTGTGGACACATATTGGGGAGTAAGGGCATTGGGGATGGGAGGAGCATTTACGTCAGTAGCGAACGATTCGAATGCGCCGTTATATAATATAGCCGGGATAGCGAACGCAGTACAGCAGGAAGTTACATTGATGGGATCGAGGCTGTTTACAGGATTGGAAGGAGTAGAAATAGGAGCGAATTATTTTGGGTATATACATCCGATGGCAAATGAGAACTATGGAGCAATATCGTTTGCGTGGTCATCGATATCGACGCCCGGACTAAGAAGGGAAGATACGTTTAACGCAGGATATGCGAGATATTTGAATGATGTAATGAGGATAGACAGAGAAATAGTGAACATAACCGGGGGAGTAAATATAAAGTATTTGGTGCAGGAAGTGAAGTTTGATGAAGATGACAGTGATTTAGATAATTCAAAGGGAGCGGTAACAGGAGATATAGGGATATTGGCGCAGTTTAACAACGGGATATCGTTAGGGTACAGCAATAAATATATAACAAGTCCGGATATAGGATTTGTGTATGAAGACAAGGTAAGCAACGTAAACGTAATAGGAATAAGCTATTATAATGATATGGTGCCTGTATTGAGGATACCGTATTTTACGATAGCGACGGATATATTGATGAGAGACGGAGAGACGAGCGTAAGAGTAGGCTTGGAGACATATGTGATAGAAGGGAAGCTTGCGATAAGGGCAGGAGGGAGAGAAGAAGCGTTTGATTTAGGATTTGGATATGAATTTGTGTTTGGGAATAATACGAAGCTGATAATAGATTATGCGTTGGAACTGCCGATGGAAGTAGAAGAGACGATGGGGTCGCATTTTGTAGGATTGTCGTTCAGGTTTGATTGATGTAAGATGATATAATAAAAAAAGAAGAAAAAATAAGAATATAAAAAAGGCGGCCGATGAAATTCAGCCGCCTTTTTTTCTTTTATGATTAAATTAATTCAATAGTTGTTATTTCAACAAATCAATGAGAATTTTATTAACCATCTGAGGATTTGCTTTACCTTTTGATTTTTTCATAACAAGTCCGACTATAGCTCCTACAGCTCTTTCTTTGCCTGATTTATATTCTGCAACAGCTTTAGGGCTTTCATCAATTGCTTCCTGACAGATTTTAATAATTTCATTTTCGTCTGAAATCTGTATAAGCCCTTTTTCTTTAATAATTGTTTCAGGGTCTTTGTTTGTATTAAACATTTCTTCAAACACTGTTTTTGCTATTTTTCCTGAAATAGTGCCTTTTAAAATAAATGTTACAAGTTGACCTAGATATTCGGCTTTTACAGGAGACTCTTTTATAGTGATTTTTGCGTTGTTCAGCTTGCCGAGTAATTCTGTTGTAAGCCAGTTTGCAATAAGCTTTGCTGTGTTTTCTGCATCTTTTGACGCATTGTTTAACGCAGTTTCATAGTAGTTTACTAAAGCTTTATCTGATATTATGACATTTGCATCATATTCAGTTAACCCATATTCCTGTATTAATCTTTCTTTCCTTTTTCCCGGCAGTTCCGGTATGGTTGCTTTTATGTTTTCAATAAAATTATCATCAAGATTTACCGGAACTAGATCAGGATCAGGGAAATATCTGTAATCGTGTGCGTTTTCTTTTGATCTCATTGATTTAGTCACTTTTTCATTAGTATCCCAAGTTCTTGTTTCCTGAATAATTTTTCCGCCGTTTTCAACTGTTTCTATTTGTCTTTGGACTTCATATTCCAAAGCTTCTTCAACACCTGAAATAGAATTCATATTTTTCAATTCAGCTTTAGTTCCAAATTCTTTTTGACCGGCAGGTCTTATACTGATATTTGCATCGCATCTGAATTTACCTTCTTCCATATTGCAGTCGGAAGTTTCAATATATTCAATTAAATTTTTTAAAGCAGTCAAATATGCGGCAGCTTCCTTAGGAGATCTCATATCAGGTTCAGAAACTATTTCCATTAGCGGGATACCTGTTCTATTATAATCTGCAAGAGAACAATCAAGTTGTCTTGAACCTATTTCATGAAGAAGTTTTCCCGCATCTTCTTCAAGATGAATTCTCGTAATTCCTATATTTTTCGTTTGCCCGTCAACAGATATATTTAATTTACCGTGTTCGGCAAAGGGCAGTTCATATTGTGAGATCTGGTAATTTTTAGGTAAATCAGGATAAAAATATTGTTTTCTTGCAAAAACTGATTTTTTATTTATTGAGCAATCCAAAGCAAGAGCCGTTCTGACTAACAGTTCAACGGCTTTTTTATTCAAAACAGGCAAAACGCCCGGCTGGCCCGTGCATACAGGGCAGATATTTGTATTCGGTTGTGAATGAAAATCAGTCGAACAGTTACAGAAAACTTTTGTTTCCGTTTTAATTTGTGAATGAACTTCGAGACCTATTACTACTTCATATTTATTTTTCATATTTGTATCCTTAAATATTTGGAAATTGTTTATGCCAGTCAGTAGCCTGCTGGTAGCTGTATGCTGCTTTAAACATAGTCTGTTCGTCAAAATTCTTGGCAAGCAGCTGCATTCCTATAGGAATGCCTTTCTCTGAAAAACCGCAAGGGATAGACATACCGGGTACGGCTGCCAGATTGCAGGATATTGTAAAAATATCAGACAGATACATTTGTAAAGGATCTGAACTCTTTTCGCCTATTTTAAAAGCAGGAGTAGGAGATGAAGGAGTAAGAATTAAGTCGACAGTTTTAAAAGCATTTTCAAAGTCCTGTTTTATAAGAGTTCTTACTTTTTGGGCTTTTCCGTAATATGCGTCATAGTAACCGGCTGATAAAGCATAAGTGCCGAGCATTATTCTTCTTTTTACTTCAGAGCCGAACCCCTGCCCTCTTGATTTTTGGTATTCATCTAATAAATTATCGCATTCTGCTCTGAACCCGTATCTTACGCCGTCATATCTCGCCAGATTTGCAGATGCTTCACTGCAGCATATAATATAATATACGGCTACGGCGTAGTCTGTGTGAGGAAGAGATATTTCAACAAATTCTGCGCCTGACTTCTTATATATTTCTATTGCTTTTTCTATTGATTTTTTGACATCGGGATCTAAACCGTCTATAAAATATTCTTTAGGAAGCCCGATTTTCAATCCTTTAATATCTTGTTTTATAGTATCAAGGTAATTTGGAACAGGAACATTAATAGACGTTGAATCTTTCTTGTCAAATCCAGCTATTATGTTTAATAAAAGAGCTGCATCTTCAACAGTTTTTGACATAGGTCCTATCTGATCAAGAGAAGAAGCAAAAGCGACAGCTCCAAATCTGCTTACTCTTCCGTAAGTAGGTTTTAATCCGACTATTCCGCAACAGCTGGCAGGCTGTCTTATTGATCCGCCTGTATCTGTTCCTAACGCCAAAGGTGCCGTCATTGCGCTGACTGCAGATGCGCTTCCTCCGGAGGATCCTCCCGGTATGTGTTCTGTGTTCCATGGATTTTTTGTCGTGAAAAAAGCTGAATTTTCGGTGGAAGAGCCCATTGCAAATTCGTCAAGATTTGTTTTTCCGACAAAAACAGCTCCGGCTTTCTTTAATTTTTCAATTACTGTCGCATCATAAGGAGCTGTATAATTTTCAAGAATTTTTGAAGATGCCGTCATTTTCACATTTTCTATAAGTATATTGTCTTTAATCGCTATAGGAACGCCTTCTAATTCTCCGATTTTTGCTCCTGAAGCAATTTTTTTATCTGATTCTTTAGCCTGATTTATTGCATATTCTTCCGTAATTGATATATATGCTTTAATTTTAGGATCTGTTTCTTTTGCTCTTTTAATGAAAGATTGCGTTACTTCAACACTCGTTAATTCTTTATTTTTTATTTTTTCTGCCAGTGTTGTTGCAGACATTTTAATAATTTCATTCATCGTTTTAACCACTTTTTATTTATATTTGTTATTCTTCTTCATTATCCATAACTTTTTTTACTTTAAAAAAATCAGCTTCTTTATCGGGGGCATTTTTGAAAATAGCATCAATTGTTCCCTGTGAACTCTTTATTACCGTGTCTTCTCTCCAGAAGTTTTCTCCTGAAGCTCCGTGACTTGTCGGTTCAATTTTAGAAGTGTCTACTTCTTTGATCTTTTCAATGTAATTAAGAATTGATCCGAGTTGTTTCGTAAGGCTTTCTTTGTCTTTTTCGTTGAATTCAAGCCTTGCAAGGCTTGCAACGTAATCAACATCTTTTTTTGAAATTTCCATCATAACTCCTAACGGCAGTATTTATCCGCTTATTTTACAAAATTTTTTTTAAATCATAAAGAATTGAATTTGAAAAGTTTAATCGGCAAAATTTATTTTATCTTACTTTTACAAAATTTTTTTTCATGTAAGATTTTAAGTCATGTATGGATAGTTCTTTGAAATGAAACAGAGAAGCTGCAAGCACGGCGGATGCTCCTTTTTTGCATACATCTACAAAATGTTCTTTTTTTCCTGCTCCGCCTGAAGCTATTACTGGAACATTTACCGCATTTGTGACTTGCTCCATAAGTTCTAAATCGTAACCGTCTTTGGTTCCGTCTTTATCCATGCTTGTGAGCAAAATTTCTCCTGCTCCAAGTTCAACGCATTTTTTTGCCCATTCTATAACATCAAGATTTGTCTTTGTTCTTCCGCCGTGTGTATATACAGCCCAACCGCCGGCTGCTGATTTTTTTGCATCAATTGCAACGACTATGCATTGGCTTCCGAATTTTTTGCTGCCGTCAGAAATAAGTTGCGGATTTTCAACAGCGGACGTATTTATTGAAATTTTATCGGCTCCGGCTTTTAAAAGTTTCCTCATGTCGTCAACGGTTCTGATTCCTCCGCCTACTGTAAGCGGGATAAAGACCTGTTCTGCCGTTTTTTTTACGACATCCAGAGTAATTTCTCTTTTATCTGAAGAAGCTGTAATATCCAAAAAAACCAATTCGTCGGCGCCTTCGGTATTATATCTTTTTGCTATTTCAACAGGGTCTCCTGCGTCTCTCAAATCGATAAAATTTGTTCCCTTAACAACTCTTCCTGCATTGACGTCAAGACAAGGGATTACTCTAATTGCAACTGACATTTGAATCCTCGCATTTTGATACGAAATTTTTTAATATTGCTATTCCTGTATTTGAGCTTTTTTCAGGGTGAAATTGACATGCCCATATGTTTTTATTAGCTATTGACGAACAAAAATCAATCGAATAGTTTGTTTTTGTGGCAATAAGATTGTCATCTTCAGGTTTACAATAAAAAGAATGAACAAAATAGACAAATTCATTGTTGTTTATTCCTTTGAACATTTGTTTTGCATCAATATTTTCGGAAATGTTTATTGTATTCCATCCTATATGCGGAATAATTAATTTTTCACCCGGTTTA
>Ga0265294_10004589_pt1 | contig 17208 bp, 19 predicted proteins | sample MunlanPumphouse3_FD_192504 | JGI IMG/M metagenome (GOLD analysis project Ga0265294, IMG submission 192504) | Groundwater microbial communities from a municipal landfill in Southern Ontario, Canada - Pumphouse #3 | ecosystem: Environmental > Aquatic > Deep subsurface > Groundwater | place...
TCTCTCAGGGGGACCTTTTCGGCGGCCTTCTTCTTCTGCCCACCTTCCCTGTTTACCTGAAGGCTGGTCTGGATGCCTAGGCCCTTCATCAGCTCCCGGCTGCGGGAGTCCGACAGCTCCAGGACTTGGTAGCCTTTGTACTTGGCTTGGACGTCATTTTCAAGGCCATCGTTCAGCACCACCTTGCTTACGTTTATGATACGGTTCAGGCTGCGCCTCCACTGAGTTTGGGTTTTCTTGGAGAGCATCCAGGGATAGACTCCGACCCAAACCTCCCATATATCGCGTTGCTGGATAACTGCTCTGAGGATTTCGTCCGCAACCTTGCTTGCGCGGCTCCTGGCCAGAATCTGCCTGACCGCGCGCTCCACCGCATCCCGGTCTACGACCTCCCTATCGCGGTTCCCGATGTCCCCTACCATTTCCTCCTCCAGGTGGTAGCTAAACAGGGCATTCGGGATGGTTCCTACCCTGGCTCCGTTGACATAGATATGGCCACCGGGCCAGCTTATTCGGTCCTTTTCGACCCAGGTAAATTCGTTGTTGGGGGAGTGGGTGATGAAGTGCAGGAAGTAGCTTTTCCCGGCTTCCAATTCCTTCTTACTACACGCAAACTTGATTGTGGTTCCCTTGTGACCACTCCCTTTGGGGAGGTGTTTGATGTTGAGCACCATTATATCCGTCTGGTAGTTTTCGTCAAATCTGATCTCAGGGCTAATAATCATCCCCCTCGTCCAGATTTCGACCTGCCGCCCCTCCCTGGCCATAACTAGTAGGGCCAGCTTTAAGCCTTCGCCGTACTTCCCGATGGTCTTGGAGCCTTTTTCGCTTACCCCTAGGGCGAGGTGCTTTAACTCCAGTCCTGGGCCGTTATCCTTGGCGATTCCCATTCCATCTTTCCACTCCACCTTCCCCTTACAGTTGAATTCCTTGCGGCTGTCCAGGTAGTTTTGAAGAATTTCCCGGACGGCCTTTTCCACTGTCCAGCCTTTCACATACTCAGGGCTGATTCCGGTTTTGAGGGTTTTCTTTGTCCTTTCTACCCCTTTTGGATTGAATACTTCAAACATCTTATTTCCCTCCTCTGGATTGAAATGCCGATAAAAATAGACGCCGACTTCGGCCTTTTTTAAGGATTGCCGGGGGTCATGGCCACCGGTCCCCCTCCAATTATATTATAATAAATAATAATAAGAAGGTCAAGTCCTTTTCCTAAAAAAATTATGGATTTTTCGAAAAAATCTCTATGTCAAGGCCTTTCCTCCGAGAAAAAGGGTTGACTACTTGGCCGGGTCTACTTATAATTAAGATTAGAGAAAAAAAATATTCACCAATATTCGCCGTGGCTGTGTAGTCCCATCCGGCCACTGGAGGAGGGATCTTATTGTCGTTATCAGGGTATACAACCCCCTTTGATATTCGGCAGCACCGAGAAAAAAAGCGTACCCGGGCCAAACTTCGTAAGCAGGCTTGGCTCCGCCGAAGAAACCACTTCGACATCTTGGACCTGACCCCATACAATGCAGTGAACCAAATCATCAGCCGGGGGAAGGCTGATATCACCTACCGGTAAGCTATTACCTCAAGGGACCAAATCACGGTTCCTTTTTTGATGTTTAAATCCTGATCCCGGGCTGAAAACCGGAAAGAGAGGTGAGCATAGATGAGCCAGGCAAAAATAAGAAGAACCAGACCACCTGCACCACCTTCCTACGATGATACCAGCAGGCATAAAGGCAAGGCCCGGGTGGATTATTATGGCATTACCCTATCCGTACTACAGAAGAGATTTGTGGAGGAGTACCTAATCGACCTGAACGGCAAGGCTGCTGCTATTAGGGCGGGTTATAGTCCTAAGAAGGCCGATGCGCAGGCCTCACAATTACTAGGTAATCCCCGAGTTAAGTTGGCGGTCGAGAGGGCTATGGCGGAAAGGTCCCGGCGTACGGGGATTTCTGCGGATCGGGTACTAAGAGAGTTGGCCAAGATAGCCTTCATAAATCCAAAGAAGGCGTTTGACTTCAACTCCGCCACGGTTCGGAAGGAAATCGATGATGATGACGCTGCCGCCATCCAGGCTGTCCGGGTCAGGAAAATCCCAACCCAGGAGGGCCGCCTGGTGGAGCGGGAGGTTAAGGCGTATGATAAAATCAGGGCGTTGGAATTGATAGGCAAACACCTAGGCATATTCTCCGACAAGCTCAACATCCACGCTGAGGGTATTGTCAGGATTGTGGATGATATAGGGGATGAGGGATCGGATGCCGACAGTTAAGCTGACAGAGGTCATTGCCCCGAACTTCTACGAGGTGCATCAGGAGTTCAAACAAGAAAAGTTTACGGAGTACTGGTTGAAGGGTGGTCGGGGTAGCACCAAATCCACCTTTGCCAGTGTAGAGATTCTGCTGGGACTAATCAGGGATAAGGACGCCAACGCCGTGATCCTGCGTCGGTATCAGAATGAATTGCGGGATACGGTATTCGGTCAATTCCAATGGACCATCGCAAAGCTGGGGCTAGGTCATGTTTTCTATTCCCAGGTTAGTCCGATGCAGATAGTCTATATCCCCACAGGCCAGCGGATAGTTTTTCGTGGGGCGGATAATCCAAAAAAGTTGAAATCAATTAACCTTGGCAAAGGCTACATCAAATACGCCTGGTTCGAGGAAGTGGATCAATTTGCCAACATGGGGGAGATTCGGAACATCCTCCAATCCCTGTTCCGGGGTGGGGATGAAAAGCGGATAGTGATTTTTTCATACAACCCACCAAGGTCATCCCGCAGCTGGGTGAACCAGGAGGTTAAAATTCCGAAGAAAGGTCGCCGAGTTCACCACTCCACCTACCTGGAGGTGCCGTCGGAGTGGCTGGGAAAGGATTTCTTGACTGAAGCAGAGCATCTGGGGAGGATCAATGAGATAACCTACAGGCATGAATATTTGGGGGAAGAAACGGGGACCGGCCTGGAAGTATTCACAAATGTGGAGCTACGAACCATCACTGATCAGGAAATCGCCCGGTTTGATAAGCTATATCAGGGTCTTGACTTTGGCTATGCTATCAGCCCGCTGGCCTTCGAGCGGATGCACTTCGACTCCACCCGCAGAAGGCTGTATATATTCGCCGAGGTAGCGGGATTGAACCTTTTTAACAATGTTTTTTGGATGAAGGCGAAGAAATACAATAACGTGCTTACCATTGCCGATTCCGAAGACCCGAAAAGTATCGGGGAGTTGCGGAGCTTTGGCATGAATATTCGGGGGGCAAAGAAGGGTCCGGGGAGCGTGGAGTTCGGAATCAAGTTTCTCCAAGGGTTGGAGAAAATCATAATCGACCCAGAGCGTTGTCCGCTGTCTGCTAGGGAGTTTATAAACTACACTCTGGAGGTGGACAAGCTAGGGAACGTCAAAGATAAGTTCCCCGACAAGGATAACCATAGCATTGACGCTATCAGGTACGCTCTGGAGGATGCTATGGCTGGGGTGAATACCATCGGTATTGAGGTGTTGAGGGGGGCGAAGGTATATGGCTAGGAGAACCAAGAAACCTGGCTGGCTGAAACAGGCTATTGGAGAGATATCAAAGCTAAGGCAGAGTATGTTCGGGAGATTCGGCGGGGTCCTTTATGGGGGCTTTTCTGGGCAAGGGAGCGCGCCGTATGTCTTGAGCAGCAACAAGGTAAATTATGAGCTGTCCCGTCAACTGTATCACAATACCCATGATGGCTACAAGCTGGGAGCCGGATTCGCGAAGCCCGTGGTCAATACCCTGGCCGGTTTTATGGGGGTGCCTCATTTTCGGTGTAAGGATGAGGAGGCCCAGGAGATCCTTGATGAATGCATTTGTCGATGGACAAGCCGGATGCAAAGGACCCATCAGTTGGGGCTACGTGATGGGGACTGCTTCGTCATGCTGGTAAACTTAGAAAGTAGCTCTCCCCTCTACCCGGATGAAGACCACCGGATAGACTACCTCCTCATCCCTCCCGAGCAAGTGGTGGACATTGAAGTAGACCCATTTTTAAGAAACCCCATTTCCTACACCTTGAAGGGGAAGGTGACGTGGGATGAAGGCTTACGGGAGTATACAGTCACGCAGATAATCACCGCTAAGGATATTACTATTGAGTTGGAAGGGGATATCCCTCCCGAACTACCGCTTGGCCTGGAGCCGGGGACTACCCCCAATAAGTGGGGGTTCATTCCGATTGTCCACTTTAAGAACGAGCCGGAAGAATCGGAGCTGTATGGATGCAGCGAACTGGAGCCGATTGAGCCTTACATGAAGGCGTATCATGATGTAATGATCCATGCCCTCCAGGGTTCAAAAATGCACTCTGTCCCCAGGCTGAAGTTCCTGCTGAATAACGTGGAGAAGTTCCTGGAGAACAACTTCCCGGAGGCCCTTCAGGCGTTCCGGCAGGGTCAGCCAGCAAACATCAATCTGACTGGTCACGAGCTGCTCATATTCCAGGAAGGGGAGAACGCGGAATTCATCGAGGTCCGATCTTCCATCGGGGATGCTGAGGCCCTGTTAAAGTTCCTGTTCTACTGCATCGTAGATACATCGGAAGTGCCTGAATTCGCGTTCGGGGTTCATACCCCATCCAGCCATGCCAGTGTCAAGGAACAGATGCCCCTCCTCATCCGGAGGGTGGCTCGTAAACGGGAACAGGTTACGGAAAGTTGGCAGCTTCTAGCCAGGATGGTTTTGATCATGAACAGTATTGCAAATGGTAAGAAGTTTGAGAGCTATGATGTGGAAATCGAGTGGGATGCCGTGGTAGAGCGGGATGAGAAGGAATACGCAGAGACCATCAATACCCTGGTGAATGCCCTCAGTACTGCCTTGCTGAATGGTTTAATTAGCCTTGATGCTGCTGTCGACCTGCTACAGCAATATATTGTAACTATGCAGGAGTATGCTTCTGATGATCCAGAACTACCTGGGGAAAGGGAGCGTATAATCAAGTCCTGGATTATGAGACGTAGGCTAGAGGATGCTGAAGGTTTGAAGGACCAGCTTGAGGAGATTGACAAGGAGCTGGAAGACCAGACCCAGCAGGGGGATTAGGGGATGAAATCGAAAGTCCCGAGTGAGGTTGAACAAATCAAGGCTGCCGCTGGGGAGTATCGTAAATGGGCGTTGGAGGCCAGGAAAAAATACATAGAGCTTCGGCTCCTACAAGACCCGGAAATCCGTAAACTCTATGAACAGGCTGCGGACAAGGTGGCCAGGGAGTTGCGGGATCTTGCTGGTCCTTCTGGCCAGTTACGTAGACGACAGTTAGAAACTTTGGAGAAAATACTGCGGGCGGAGGCTGATTCCTTCACTAACAAATTTAGTTCCGCATTAGGGCAATACATTTACCAGGCTTCTGATGCTGGAGTGGGGTATAGTCGGGCAGTGCTTCTGAATGTGTTCGGAAGAGCTGGGGTAAATATTACTGGCTTGAAGACCTTCTATTCCATGGTGAATCGCCAGGCAGTAGAAGCCTGTTGGGCCAGGACGAAGGGGGGCCTTTTTCTATCAGATCGTATCTGGCAGCAGGGGGTAAACCTCCGGAGCGCCATGCGGGATGTAATTCAGACATCCGTCGCCACCGGGATGGATGCTAAAAGGGTTGCCAGGATATTGCAAAGGTATGTCCGGGAAGGCAAACAAACTTTGGCAAAAGACTACCCCAACATGATGAAACGAATGGGGAGCAGGATCCCTGGGGACATGTGCTATGAGGCCCTACGTCTGGCCCGGACCGAGATGACGGCGGCCTTCGGGGGAGGCACTATAGCAGCGGCCTGGGCAAGTCCCAGCTACCAAGGGATGAAGTGGGTGCTTTCTAATACCCACCCGGTAACCGATATCTGTGATGAGCTGGCTGCAGCGGACTTGTATGGGCTGGGAGCCGGGGTTTATTCTCCAGGGGAAGAGCCGCCTATGCCCGCACATCCCAACTGCCTCTGTACCCTGGTCCCGATACACGAACCCCCGGACCAGTTCTTGAATCGGTTGAAGAAGTGGCGGGATGATCCGGAAAGTGACCCGGAGTTAGAGAAGTGGTATCAGGAGTTGTCGGGGCGATAAGGGAAGACCTGTAATTCCATAGAAAAGGGGTATTTTTATGGAGAAACCAATCAAGGACCAGAAGATTCAGGTGAAGCAGCCTCCTCCTTTCAGAAGAATAGAGGTCCACTCCGGGCATCAAAAGCTCATGGTCCGGGATTTAAAAACTGGGCAATATGTTGGTAAGAGGTAAGCTGAGACATACCTTGAGGAGGAGGTGAAAAAGTGCTGAAAAAGTTCATAGTTATCAAAACCGAGAGCAGTGCTTATTGGGGGGACGTGGACAAGTCCCGAATCTGGTCTATGCTCAAGAAAGGATTGGAGGAAGGGGTGGAAGGGGCTGTTGCGGCTGTTAAGGAGGTATATGCCGCGATTAAGACCTCCATCAATAAGGAGCTAACTCAAGCAGACTGTTGGGGGCCCCACCACGAGATTCGGGACGACGGTAGCATCGTCCTGAACCGGGCCGGTCTTATCGCTGCAGCAGCGGCCTTGTCAGGAGCCCGGAGTGAGCCTGATTTATCCCCAGCTCAGAAAAGCCAGGCAGCCAGGCACTTGTTAAGGCATTACCGGGAGCTGGAGCTGGAACCGCCGGAGTCCCTGATAGGATCTATCGGGGAAATGTGTGCTCTCCAGGCACTCATCTGTGGGGAAATGGATGTGGATGATATCCCTCTTGCCCCTTGGGTGGACTTGAACTCCATAAAGGCTGGGGATGATTCCCCGATGGAGGTCGTGGTGGAAGTCCCGGCTGGTAAGAGTAAGCGGGGATGGAATTATCGACCTGAGGCTCTCCAAAAGATTATTGGGGAGGTAATGAATCAAGGGTTACCTGGCTTTCTGGGCCACCAGAAGCCGGATGAGGTTGGTACCCAGTTCCCTACCCCCGTCACCCATTGGGTTGGCGCTAAGTGGGAGAATGGAAGGGCATATTTTCGAGGGGTGATCGATAAGGCTGCTGCCGACCTGAAGCGCTGGATCAAGGCCCGTACCATCCGCCAGGTGAGTATTTTTGGGATACCAAAGCTTCAGCGGGTGAATGGGGAATACAACGTAGTGGATTACAAGCCGTTATCCATCGACTGGACCCCACTGAATCGCTCCGGGATGCCTACATTCGTGGTGGCTATCGGGGAGATGCCGGAGCTGGATGAGATTATTAAAAACGGAGGTGTTATAGCAGAAATGTCTTGGAAGGAATATGTTTCTAAACTTAAAGCAATGCTACAAAGCGGTGAAGTGACGGTGCAACAAATCTGTGGTGAGATGGGATGGACAGCGGAACAATTGGCTAAGATCCTTGACCCTGACTGGGTGAACAAGGTCACCGGGGAAATGTCTACGATGGAGGAAATTAGGAAAACGGTCTCTGGGGACAAGCCGGTTGAAGTGATTGCGGGAGCCTTTGAGACCCTGGATAAGGTAAGGCATGCCCTGGATATCTCCGGGGAAATGGATGTAGTTAAGGCTGCTGAGGATGCCAAAAAGGCCCTCGACGAGAAGGCCCGGGCGGACTGGGAAAAGACGATGAATGAGGTTATCAAGGAGAAGGTTGCCGGGGAAATGGCCCAGGCGCTGGTCAAGAAGATGCTCCAGGTTCCGGAAGATGCTACTAAGGAAGTTATTGCTGGCGAGATTGACAAACTGCTGGCGGATGAAACCATCAAGACCGCCATCAGCAGGTTCCACACGGATTTCCCGCCAGTCGTCGGGGGTTATAGCGGTAGTGGCTCCGGCGTGGTGAAGAAGCGGACATCTAGCATCTAACAAAAGCAAACAAAGGCTTATGGCCTTAATTTAATGTGGAGGTGTATTAAATTGGCTTGGACTGGACAACCTACTCCCGCAACTGCTGTATATCTTGGTTACGGGAAAATCTCTGACGGAAAATCGATTAAGGTGACTGTGCCGGAGAGCACCACCATTACTGCTGGCAAATTCTATCTCCTGGACGGCTTTTTGGGGGTTGCGATGGAGAGTGTTACCACCGGTGAAGGGGGAACTTCTGAGGTGACACTTTCTATTGAGAATGCCGAGTATGAAACCAACCAAATCAATACTGAGGAGGCTTTCACCAAAGGGGCGGATGTCTATTGGGACAGCACCAACAAGCGCCTGACCACCACTGCTACGGCTCTTTATGCAGGCCAGGTGACCTCTGCAAAAGATAGCAACAACGTGATCTGGTTTAAGCTAGCCCCGCGGGTAATCACAAACGCGGATGCCCTGGCGAGCTTCTTGCGTAACAGTGTTCAAGCCGGGCTTCTGGCCGGAGCCCCAACTGCCGCATCTACCCATGCCGACGGTGGCGCCTATGACTTCAATGTCGACATTGAGCCCGGCCTAGTGAAGGTAAACAATGTTCTGAAAGAGTTTGCCGCTCAGGTTGACTTCGACATTGATAATGGGGCGGAGAGCCCACTCAGCGCGGCCAAACCGGACATTATCTACACTGTTGTAGCCGCTGAGGCTAATGGCGTTGTAACTATGGTTCCGGTAGCCGGGGCCGCTGCCGCTGCTGATGCCGCCGCCGCACCAACCACTGCCGCCATCACTGCCGCGGTAGGGCACGCCAACTGGATCAGGCTGTTTAATACCAGGCTACACCGCACTGCCGCCGACGCCTGCACCCAGACCTATGACAACAGCGTCCGCCCGAGCTACTAGCCCTAAACCAAACTTTGGAGGTGTATAAAAATTGTCCTTGAATATTGTATCAATCGAATCCATGCGGGAAAAACGCCGCCAAGGCACCTTTAACACGAAGGTGCCTTTTGTTGTGAACGGCAAAGTTTACGAAGTCGATAAGAAGATCGTCAACGGCGAGATGGAGACCCTTGAGCTTATCAAGCCCATCGGTGAAATGCTCACCAGCGGATCGCTTGCCCAGTATACCGAACTGCTCCGGAAAGTCGTCTTAGACGTTGAACTTGGCCGCGAGCAGGTACCCGTGATCTACGGCCCGATCTACGAAAAACTCTCCGACCCTAACATGCCCAAGCTGATTGATGCGAAGTGGGCCTTGTACGGAACTGTGGTATTCACTGAACATCTTGAAGGCGAGGAAGTCAAGTTCGGTAGGTTGGCAGTTGAATATGGACCAACTGCAAGAATCTTGACCTTTGCTGCGGGTTTTGAATACACCAAGGAAATGAAAGACTTCAACGATTCTTTCTCCCTGGAGATCCTCAACCGTAGCACAGGCGAAGCCTGGAACGCACTCCTGAACCACATTCACCTGAACCCGATCCTCAGCCATTCCTATGATGCGAGCAATCAAACCGATTGGCAGGGAGATACTGGGGACGACCTCTGGGTCGGCTACTGGAAGACCTTGTCACAAGCGGTGAACGACGCTAATGTCGCTAAGCGTCCCGGCAACATCCTGCTGGCCAGCGCCCAGAACAGGGCCAATATCGAGATGGCACTGAAGGGTGGGTTCATGATCAAGGGAACCACCTACCCGGCGGTGGATGGCATCGACACCGTGATCTACTACGACGGCTGGAGCGTCCAGGTTGGGAAGAGGTCCTACTCATACTCTGGTGTGAATGCTGGGAAAGCATACCTGATCCGGCCGAGGCGTGGATTCAAAGAGCTCGTCAAGCAAGACCTGCGCATTGAAGCCTCTGCCGCCGACCTGTCCCGGTTAATCGAAGCGCAAATTGTGGGCTACGGCTATCGTGGTGTTTACGCTGCAGTAACGGAGAATGTCCAGGAAATTGACCTTACTCCAGATGAATAAACGGGGTGTTATCTATGACACCGACTAACGAGTTGAGAGAAGAACTGCGGGAGATGCTGGCTGAAACCATCCCACCCGGGGGGATCGACAGTGATACTCTTTTTACTGAAGAGCAGATTAATAGCCTGTTGGTTAAGTCTGTAAATGTGTATATGGCGGCCTCTAAAGGCTGGGAGCGGAAAGCGGATCTGCTCCTTGCGAAGAACAATGGGCTTGAGAGCTACTCTATCGGTATGGAGAAGTACACTTTCACCAGCCTTGAGGCCGCACTTAAATTCTGCCAGAGTAGGGCAGAGTATTACTCAAAACTTGCCGGGGCGGGCAGCAGGGTTATAAAAGTGCGTCCGCCCCGAGTTTTATAAGGAGGCACGAACGATAATGACTATTACCACCACCCAAAGGCACACACCAGCCGAATCGGTAAATGAGCGCACCAGCGGACGCAGAATAGACGCAGTACAACAATTCGCATCTTTCCGTATCACCGAAACCGGAAACACGGACGCAGCCGGGAAGTTCACCATAACCCATACCCCAATCGGCTCGCTGGCTCGGCAATTCGACACCCTGAGCAGGATTAACAGAGAGCCCGATTTGGTAGCGTTGACTGCCAATGACCAAACTTTGTATACCGGGGGGTTTGACCAGGACAACAAGACGATTGAACTATATACTGACGTGGCTAAAACAACCCCCGCCGAAAATCTGGTAGGGGTTAAGGTAAGCTACTGGTACTACGCGCCAATAAAAGGGACCCTGAATGATGACGGGACGTTTACCCCGGAGGCAATTATCACCCCTGTAGACTCTGATGGGAACGAAAAGTTCACCGATGCCAACCCAGGAGCTGTTCAACTATCGGGAAGTAATATTCGACAAGCCGTAGCCATAACCCCCGATGATGACAACGACCTGACAGATGTAGTATACTCCCTCACCTGTGCGGCAGACGGCGTCGCTTACGTTGATTTTGTGGACGGAGGGCAAAACATCCCCATTAACCTAATCTCCGGCTACTGGAGTCCAATCGTGGTAAAAGAGTGAGAGCCACAAATACAACGGCAACGGGGATTGTGGGGCAGGTAGCATGATTGGAGTAGGTATACCTTTTAAAAGGCCGCCATTGGGCATTGTAAAAAATGGGTTAGTGGCGATGTATATGCCTTATAAGCAATACGCGGAAGGGAAAACAGGGCAGACGCTTTACAACGAGAAAAAAGATTACCTGCCGGTTACAAACATGGTGGCGAATGGGGACTTTAGCCAGGGAACGAGTGGCTGGACACTTGGAGGAGGTGTAACGGTAAGCGATAAAAAACTTGTATTTAATGTTGGAGCCGTACCCTCTATAAAAAGTTTTACACAAGTAGATATTATAGTTGGGCACAAATACTATTTTGCATTCGAATTAATAGAAAATACGGAAGGGGTATTGTTTTTAGGCTCAGATGGCTTTACATCAACCTACGTCCCCATAGTGAATAATACAAATACATTGGGCAGAAATTCTTTAATAGTCGAGGCTGCATATAAACATAATTTATACTTAACCACTCAACAATATATTGGCTTTATAGGCAAATTGACTAATATTGCACTAATTGACCTCACCGCAACATTTGGCGCAGGCAACGAACCCACGCTTGAACAATGCGACGTGATATTCCCCGATTGGTTCGATGGCACTCAAAACATGCTGTTACCGTTAACCAATGGCAGATTAGGCAGTTCAAGCGATCCCGACACCAATGATCCCACATTCAAAGGGCAGGGCTTAACGTTTGATGGGGATGACTTCGTTGCTATTCCTGGAGTAACCTTATCTAAGGGAGTCACCTTCGTAAGCATCTTTACGCCAGACAACATATCCGGCACTAGGGTTCATTTAGGCTCAAATCAGCATACTTACGATGGGATCTCATCCAGTAAAATCAGGGCAAGCGAATCCTACAATAATGTTCAATGCATTGTAGCAAGTAGTATGACTCTTGAGGACGACAAACCTTATTTTATGACAAGCAGAAGGAGTTACGGCTTATTTGATATAACCGTGAACGGGATCAAGGATAGTTACCCGACCCCCGACGATATTGCGTATAATCCAGGAAATTATTCAATACGAAGTTTAGGTTGTTATACACCTGGATCCGCATGTTTCAGCGGCAATTTGTCCTTTGCCGCAATTTACGACCGCATCTTAACCGATGCTGAAATCGAACGCAATTACCGTGTTTTAAAACGTGAAATGGCGAAAGTGGGTGTGAACATATGATTGCTATATTCCCGGAAAAAATTGAATACATTTTGTGTCCCTGGCTAAAGGACATGCCCGACCCCGGCAAGTTTAAAATTGACGTCACTCTGCCGAGCGGTGTGCTTTTAGGGATACCTAGCCCCGCGCCGGATGGAGCTAAGGTGTACATCCACGATTTTTCGGACAATGACATGGCTTACCTACGGGAATTGGAGGGGGTCGTGTCGGAGAAAATACCGGAGAATTGGGAGTTTGTAGAAGATCGCTACAAGATCATCGAAAAAGACAAGGGATAATCTTAAACTATCGAAGTAGCGATAGTTAATGTTTTCGCCCCCTCATTAGAACAAAAGTTTGTGTTTGACGTACACAAAAGACGCATGATATGGTAAAATATAAGCAGGCTAGTCCGGATTAGCTACCCGGATGAAAGGCGCACCTGGAGGCGCTGCCTGCTTCTACTAACTCCAGGGTCAAAAATACTTCACTCCAGGGAGGTATCATATCATGCGTCTCACTAAAGCGTGGGAAGCCTACGCTGCTGATAAGCGGTTGCTTGGTTATTCCCAGTACACTCTGAAGGCTTACAAAATCCAATCCAACTTGTTGGTTAGACATCTTGGTGATATCGACATTAATGATGTCACTCTGTTTGTGCTTAAACAATACCTTGCTAACCAAACACACTTGAAGCCAGCCAGTCTTGGCCACCGGGTGCGGTTTCTCAAGTCACTATTCCGGTGGGCTCAGGATGAAGGTGTAATCACAGCCAACCCGGCTGCCAAATTGCGAGAACCAAAGATGGGCAACCGGGTACCAAAACCATTGCCAGAAGAAGATTTGGAAAGCTTGGGGATATACTGCCAGACGCCCAGGGAGCATGCTCTGGTAGCTTTTATATTCAGCACGGGGTGCCGAATTGGCGAAATACACAAAATTAATCGGGGAGATATTGACTGGGAAACCAGGGCGGTTATTGTTTTGGGTAAGGGAGACAAAGAACGCGAGTGTTACTTTTCTACACGGGCAGGTATTTGGCTTAAAAAATACCTAAAATCCCGGAAAGATGTTCACGAAGCGCTTTTTGTCACCGAGCGGCGTCCATATCGCCGGTTAAGCATAGCACAACTTAGAAATATTATTAAGGTGGTTGCGCGTAGAGCAGGAATACAAACAAGTGTTTATCCGCATAGACTGCGTCATTCATATGCGTGCCATCTGCTTGAAAACGGCGCCCCTCTTGAGCTCATACAGACGCTCATGGGACACGCTAAAATGGAGACAACACGTCTCTATGCCACCCTTTCAGGGGCGCGACGACGCGAAATGTATAAAAGATATTTTTAGTCAACACTGTCCATTACGGGCGGTTTTTTTTGATAAAAACAAGGGCGGGTGATGTTATGTCACTCCTTGAAACACGCCGCAGGATGCTAACCTTCTCTATCCAACAGAACCCTACTACAATAACAATCAACCGCACCGAGAAGGTTCGCCAGGGCGGAGGGTTCTCCGAAAGCAAGACAACACTCGACCCTATCACCGTGCGGATATTTCAGCAGAAGGATAACATAGTAAGGGTAATCAGCGACGTGTCAGGACTCAAAGAGAAGGTCACCGACTTTGGGATGCTGGCCGACCACAACGCCGATATCCGGGACGGCCCCAATGTCCGGGATGAATTCGATGTCCCCGGCCTGGGCCACTTTGTTGTGGCGAGTGTTACGAGGATGCTGCAGAGTGGGGAAGTTGTGGGTTATCAAGTAGATTTGGAGAGGGAGAGTTAAGTGAAAATACCGGAAACCGTTGTAGTTGGCCCGTTTATCTACAAGGTGAGCCTGGTCGATATTGTTAACCGCGAAAAGCCTGACTTAATAGGCGAGGCGGTCCACTGCAGCGATAAGGAAATTAGATTACAAAAAGACCTTGACCAGGACAAGCTGGAGTCCGTTTTCATCCATGAGTTATTACATTGTATGGATGTTTTTATGCGCCTTGGACTCAGCGAGGAACAAGTTGAAAGGCTTGAAGGCGCGGTCTACATGGTGCTGAAGCAAAACAACCTGCTCCGGGAAGGGTGATGCCTCGTGTCTCCGACTACCAAAGTGAAGGATCATATCGAGAGGAAAAAGGCGGGTCTGCATGCACTGCTGCTTAACTGGGCTGGTCATCTGGAGAGGGAGGCGAAGCTAGGGGCAAGCTGGCGGGATAGGACGGCCCATGCTCGGCAATCCCTCCACTCTGGGGTTGATCGTAGTGGTGACAGCACCCTTCTGCTGTACTTGTCCCACGGGGTCGAGTACGGGATATTCTTGGAGGAAGGGACCCCACCCCATATCATCAAGCCGAAAAATAAGAAGGCTCTTTACTGGCCTGGGGCTCGTCACCCGGTGAAGCAGGTCAGGCATCCAGGCTCCCGGCCCTACGCTATTATAGGCCCCACCCTGGAAAAGAGCTTGCCGAAAATTAAAAAATCTGTATTGGATTGGTGGACTAAATGAGAGAAGCGATAAGGGAGGCTCTCACAGCGATTGCGGAAGTTGGGGAACGTGTTTTTGAACCCCATGTTGCGGGAGCTGACGCCGAGAAGCCCTATATTGTTATCAGCATGGGGCAAGACGTTGATGAGAGTGATTGGGCTGGATTCCGGCGGGGTATTGAAATTTGGCCCAACGTGGCCCGGACGAGCTTTGTTAACGTGGATTCCTTGGCTCAAAGTATCATCGAAACCCTTTCGGAACCCCTCACCGCCGAATCTGGGGGAACCTTCTCCTGTATCTATGAGGGGGTCGTCGGAGATGACGTAGTGGATGTGGAGTGGGACATCATCACCAGAGGTTTGCGTTTTACTGTCCTGGCATTACACCCCATACCTGTTACAGAAAAGGCTCCTGAAGATCCCTGGCTTACTGCCTTGGCAAGCTGGACGGAGGGCCTTCTGGATAACTGGACGGTCTACACAAATAAATGGCCCTTGGGATACCAGAAGCCTTGCATCCTATGGCGGGAGGCTGGGGAGGAAATCCAAGACCTTAACCGGGCTGTCTGCAAGGAAACCAAGACCTTAATCTGCCATGTTTTGGGCGATACTCCAAACGGGCAGCTGAAAGGCGCTCAATCCATCGTTGCTGGCTTGTGGGATGCGTTTAAAATTGAGTTTAGCGAGAACGAGAACGAGGGACCGGGAGAAGAGGAAGAACCTCCCATCGAACCACCTAACGGGGATGAAGAGGAACCTGTGGAGGAAGGCGAACCACCTAACGGGGATGAAGAGGAACCTGTGGAGGAAGGAGATGAAACCCCCGATGAGAAGGAAAAGCGGCCCCGCTACCTGACGGTGGAAAGAGTAAAAGCAAACTTCCAGGCAGATGCGCTTACGGCAGGGCAGGTAACAGCGGTACTGAGCAGGGTTGTTATGAGGAAGTTCACTTCTGCTCCATTAATGCAGGAGGTCGCTTTTAAACTTAAGAAAAAGAAAGGGTAGGTGATAAGTTTGACAGAGGAAACCAAATACCCACTCAACGAACTTCTAGCCCAGTCCCAAGAAATATTCGGGGTGAAGCGGGAGGTCGTTGTAGGGGCGCTCCACGGGATTGAAGTGACCAACAACGAGTTCGCTGTGGACGAAGTAAAGGCGTACATTAAAGAGTTCTTGAGAAGGAAGGTGAGATAATTGGCAGGCGGAACTTGGGATATCTTAGACTTACCGAAAATACCTGGTTTGTACATGAACTTCCGGGCGGCAGCCTTGGCCGCCATCCAGCCCGGAGCTCGCGGTGTCGTTATGGTGCCGGTGAAGGCTCACTGGGGACCAATAGAAACTTTTACGACCATTACTCGTGAATCTCAGGCTGCTGATTTATTTACCACAAACGATACTGAAGACGCCACGGCTTACAAAACCTTGCGATTTGCCTTAATGGGTGGGGCCAAAGAAGTTATTGCTTATCGGCTGGATAATGGAAATGCTGCAGCGGCTTCGTTAATATTGAGCGATACCGCAGAGCCGCCCGCGCCAGCGATACAAATCGAGGGGTATTACAAAGGTGAGCGCGGAAATGACTTTAAAATTACAGTCGCCGCAAACCCGGTTGATGGAACCAAGAAAGATATCAAACTCTATGAAGGAACCACGCTCAAAAAAGTGTTTACCTTCCCGAGTGGTACAATTGCTACAGCTGTTGCTGCTATCAACAACGATGGTCAAAGACTGATTAAAGCAAGCTTGTTATCAGAAGGGAATGGTATTCTGGCTGATGTGACTTCCCAGCCTTTGGAAGACGGTGATTCTGGGATTGAAGAAATCGCTAACCAGAAGTATCTTGATGCTTTTGAAGCGATGGAGGCGCAGAAGTTTAACGTGGTAACGCTTGATGGGGTAACTGATGCTGGTTTACAAGCATCTTTCAAAGCCTGGGTTCAGCGTCTACGTTCGGAAGGGACTCACATTATCGGGGTTATTGGGGGCAGTGCTACAGTCGATAAGGCTGCGGATGCGGTTGACCAAGCAGTGGCTAGGAGTTCGGCGTCTAACTATGAGGGTATCGTAAACGTCGGTTGTGGAGGCTATCTTGGTGGTGTGGAATATAGCTCTGCTGAAGTGGCGGCCTGGGTTGCCGGCTTGATTGCGGGACAAAAGCTCAAGGAATCCACCACCTATGCATCTGCCCCGTTTAGTGATGTGAATCGCAGGTGGACCAAGACGGAAATGAAGACGGCGGTGGAAAATGGGGTGTTTCTGCTAATCCATGACGGCTTGATTGTGAAGGTTCTGAAGGGCATCAACTCTTTGGTGACTTTACGTCAAGATCAGAACAACGCCTTCAAGAAAATCCGGGGCATCCGGGTCATGGATGCGATTGCTGAGGATCTCCAGAGGACGGCGGAGGCCAATTACATCGGTAAGGTTAACAACACCGAAGAGGGCCGCCTGGCGCTGATTGGGGCCTGTATGCAATATATGGCTACGCTGGCCAAAGGTGAAGTTATCGAGAATACTGGCTACTTCGTACAGCTTGACCCGGATTACTATGGGGAAGGTGCGACCATGACGCCGGAGGCAGATCAGGTGTTCCTAAATTACGGAGCACGTCTGACCGACGTGATGGAAAATATCTTCGGAAACTTCTACGTGTTATAGGGGGGT
>Ga0265294_10004591_pt1 | contig 17201 bp, 14 predicted proteins | sample MunlanPumphouse3_FD_192504 | JGI IMG/M metagenome (GOLD analysis project Ga0265294, IMG submission 192504) | Groundwater microbial communities from a municipal landfill in Southern Ontario, Canada - Pumphouse #3 | ecosystem: Environmental > Aquatic > Deep subsurface > Groundwater | place...
GCTATCTTTGCCCCAGACTAAGGACTCCGATACGTAAGGTACTTTGCCCAAATAGTACTCAATCTCCTCCGGGAAAACGTTCTTTCCGTTTTTCGTGATAATGACGTTCTTTTTTCTGCCTGTGATATAGACGAAATTGTCCTCATCCATGTAGCCCAGATCCCCTGTGTAGAACCAGCCGTCTTTCAGCACTTCCTTCGTGCCTTCTTCGTTCTTAAAGTAGCCTAACATTACGTTGGGTCCTTTTGCACAGATTTCGCCGATTCCGGTTTCCGGATCCGGACTGTCAATTTTCAGATCAAACCCGGGAGGAATATAACCTGCAGAGTTGTTTCTGGGATTGACATCGGGGTTCAGGGCGCAGATGGGAGCGCATTCGGTAAGTCCATAGCCTTGCAACGCCATGATGCCAAAATCTTGAATGCCTTCCAGTATAGCAGGGTCTATGGCCGCGCCTCCGCATATCATGATGCGCATCCTTCCCCCAAATACATCCGTTATTTTCTTTGGCACCAGGTTAATGCCAATTTTACGGGTCACCCGATTGATCTTCAAAAGAGTTCTCAGCTTCTTATCCGCACCACTCTTTCTGGCTTGACTCCATATCCTCTTATAAATGCTCTCCATAATGAGCGGTACGGTGAGGAACATAGTAGGCCGGACCTCGGAAAGGTTCTTCAAAATGTATTTCAACCCTTCGCAATAGGCTATAGAAGCGCCTCGATAGAGGGGCATCAGAAATCCGCAGGTGCATTCATAGGTGTGGTGAATGGGCAGAACGGAGAAAAATATGTCCTCCGGGCTCACCTTTAGCAGAGTGGGCGACGCCATGAGATCTTCCACAATATTTCCGTGGGAGAGCATAACGCCTTTGGAAACGCCTGTAGTGCCGGAAGTAAACAGCAGTATGTTCATCACATCTCTCTCGATTACCGCATCGAGAAAGTCCCTATTTCCTTCTTTCAGGAGCTCTTGGCCCGATTCAATAAGCTTGCCGTATGACAAGAAGGGTTCCTCGTGGTCGGAAGCTTCCATGCTGACCAGAAATTCAAGTTTTGTCTTTCTCTTAGCCTTGATGTCTGCGAAAATCGATTTAAATTTCTTGCTGCATATAACGCATTGGACGTCTCCCTCGATAACGAGCTGTTCCAGCTCACCGGCGGGAAGCTCTTTATCCAGCGGAACTACGATACCCGTTCCACAGGTCACTGCCAGGTAGGAAATTGCCCACCGATAGGAATTGTCGCCGATGATGGCAATGGATTTGCCTTTAAGTCCTAAGGCGATAAGGGAAGTGCCCAAGGCGTCCACGTCTACCTTTGCTTCCTTATAAGTAACCTGTCTGTACACCCCTCCGTGCTGGTCTTTGGTATAGAAGGCAGTATTATCTCCATAGAGTTCCACACTGGTTTCAAACATGTGCTTGATGTCCATAATCGGCCGGATATCTCTGTAACGAATCAGTGGATCCTTGCTGTTCTTAACACCTTCTACTCTGGATACTGCGTATTCCCATTCATTTGCCTTTAAGGCCTCATAGTCTTTGTGATCCATCTTCTCCTCCTCCTTGCCTCGCGACATGTCGCTTTATCTTTCGGGATGCTGTTTTTTCAAACTCAGTATTTCTAATTTCAAATTTCTTGATTCGCTTATAATGGGACATTCGATCGTTGGCCAGATTCACAGCTTGTTTGATCAGCTTGCGAATTTCATGATCCGTCATTGGCCCGAATTCTTCTTCGATGGTTTGATAATCAGGAACAATCTGCGCGCATACCATAGTTTCGCCACCACATTGTTCGTCTATACCGTATACCAGGCTTTCCAGTATGTAATCACTTTTCCCCAAATGGAATTCGACTTCCTCAGGGAAAATATTCTTACCGTTCTTCGTTACGATTACGTTCTTCTTCCTGCCGGTAATATACAAGAATCCGTCCTCATCAAAGTAGCCGTAATCCCCTGTGTGAAGCCATCCGTTCTTCAACACCTTGGCTGTCTCCTCCGGATCATCGTAATAACCCAGCATAACGGAGTCGCTCTTGCATATGATTTCGCCGATTCCATTCTCATCCGGCTCAATAATTTGAATTTCAGTATTCGGCATAGCTGTACCCACAGAAGCAGCCTTGCTATAGCGGTCCCTGTTGACCGCTATGATGGGAGAGTTCTCCGTCATACCGTAACCCTGCATCATTGGCAAGCCCATGGCACAGAAATTTTCAATCATCTCCGGGTCCATAGCCGCAGCACCGGAAATCAGTAATTTCATTTCTCCGCCTATGGCATCGTGGACCTGGCGAAACATCCTGTGGGGCAAACCGGTATTATAGAGGCGCAGTTTCTTGGATAGGGTGATGGCCCGGCTCATTTTCCGGTCTCTCTCCGACTTTCTGGCCTGTTTCCAAATGCGTTTATGCATAGCCTCAAAGATAAGGGGAACGCCAAGCATAACGCTCACTTTCGCCTCTATCATATTTTTCGTAATATATTTCAGTCCTTCACAGATGGCTACCGTACAACCCTGGTATATAGATGTAAGGATATGGCATGTCATTTCGTAGGTATGATGCATAGGTAACACGGAAAGGCCAACAAAACCGTTCACATTGACATACATGGACATGTTCATCACATTGGAAACCAGATTCTTGTGTGAAAGCATGACACCCTTGGCGGTACCTGTAGTACCGGATGTAAAGAGCAGCAGGCTCATGGCCTCGGTGTCTATAGGAGCATTCAAATAGTCGCTGTTTCCGGCTTCCATGAGGGACCGGCCTTCCTCTATCAGCTTGTCGAGAGACCATGTCGCCTCTTGATGGTCAGGGAGGTCCATATGAATCTTCCGAATCCCGGTATCCGCCTCGGAAATGGCCTCTTCTATCAAGTGTTCCGTCTTCGAGGAATAAATGACTGCTGTCGCACCGGAACGAACCAGGAGGTTCTTCACATCCTCCGAAGTCAATTCTCTTTCGATAGGCACAAGGATACCCGTACCACAGCATACGGCAAAGTAGGAGAGTACCCATTCATAACGGTTTTCGGCAATGACGGCAACCTTTTGGCCTTTAAAGCCTCTATCCAGAAGGGAGCTACCAAGTCCATTCATGTCGTTCAGCATCTGTATGTATGAAATAGGTCGGTATTCTCCACCGAGACTGTCCTTAACTAAAAAAGCTCCTCTGTTTCCGAAAAGTTGTGCACTACTTTGGATCAGTTCTCTTAAATCTTTTATACTGCGGACTTCATATCGAGCATCTTTATACCGCTTCTTGTTCATACTTTATATGCCTCATTACCATCTCGGTTGTGTGTCGATTTGACTCTGATTTGTATTGCTTTATAATGCGAATAGTATATCATCTTGACAAGATTTGAGCAATCATATTTAATAGTAGGATAACAACGTAATACAGCCTTCCTGTTTTGGCTGCCTGTATATCAGAATGAATATTGAGGTATAAGAATGGATAATAAGAAGCTAACCGGAAACCTGTTCCTGCTGATGACTGCTCTAATCTGGGGTTTGGCCTTCGTGGCACAGCGGGTTGGAATGGATTATGTAGGTCCCTTTACCTTTACGGCCATTCGGTTTTGGCTTGGCGTGGCTGTGCTTTTGCCTGTTCTCTACTTCATGAACAAAAAAGAAGCTCGGGAGTCAAAAGACAGCGAGGAAACGGCCCCTCCACTGACACCTGAAGAAAAAGCAAAAAATAGAAAATCCTTAATAGTTGCAGGGGGAACCTGCGGAACCGTCCTCTTTGCCGCGTCTATTCTTCAGCAATACGGTCTGGTATTTACCACGGCGGGGAAAACCGGATTTATTACCGCCCTTTACATCGTACTGGTACCGGTGGCCGGCCTCTTTCTCAAGCAACGCCCGGGTATCCAGTGCTGGATTGGTGTGGCTGTCGGCACAGCAGGGCTTTATTTTCTCACGATAACAGAATCATTTACCATCGCCTGGGGCGATTTTGTTGTACTGATTGGTGCTTTTTTCTGGGCAGCTCACGTTTTGTCCATCGATCATTTCAATCCCTATGTGAATAGCATCAAATTGGCCCTCACGCAGTTTGTTGTCTGCGCATCCTGGAGCACCATTGGAATGTTCCTGTTCGAAAATCCAACCTTTGATGCCCTTCTCAGCGGTGCCGTTCCTATTCTATATGCAGGTATCTTATCCTGCGGCGGAGGCTTTACCTTCCAGATCCTCGGCCAGAAGCATACATCACCTACGGTAGCATCGCTGATTCTCAGCATGGAGGCTGTTTTTGGTGCAGTCTTCGGTTTCTTGATACTTACAGAGATTATGACAGGCAGAGAATTGGCAGGCTCCGTTCTAATGTTTGCAGCTGTCATCGTATCGCAGCTTCCGGAAAGAAAAAAACTAAAAGAACCCGATACACTCTGATCGCTTACATATTGTTATTGGAATTATCTTCAATATATATTTTTTTATCGAAAGGATGTGGTTCTGTTTGGAAACACAAAAGCGTGATTACAGCTTGTTCACTGCGGTGGCTATGATTGTTGGTATCGTCATAGGGTCCGGTATCTTCTTTAAGTCGGACGATATGCTGGCATACACCGGCGGGAATGTAGGTCTGGCGATCTTGATTTTCTGCATCGCCTCTTTCACTATTATCTTTGGGAGCCTCTGCTTCAGCCAATTGGCTGCAAGGACAGACAAGCCCGGCGGACCGATTACCTATTACAATGAATTTATCGGTACGCGTTGGGCCGTCATGTTTGGCTGGTTTCAGACCTTTGTCTATTACCCCACTCTGACTGTAATTCTCTCCTGGGTGACGGGCATCTATTTCTGCTCCCTGTTTGGCCTGGACTGGGGATTCAACGGGTGGATAGCCGTGGGCTTTGCCTGGTTCCTGATCTGTTATGCTTTCAATATTGCTTCGGCAAAGGCCGGAGGCCTCTTCCAGGAAATCTCCGTAATTATCAAACTCATTCCTCTATTCGTTGTCGCCATCGGTGGCATCATCCTGGGAGATCCTATCAGTGTGGTCATGAACCCATCGCCGGAAGCGGTAGAAGCTACCAAAACTCTGGCCTGGGTCGCAGCGATTGGTCCTGTTGCCTTCTCCTTTGATGGATGGGTGGTCTCCATGGCCGTTGCCCATGAGGTGAAAGATTCCAAGAGAAATATGCCTCGCGCTCTGGTTGCGGCACCCCTCTGTATATTGATTGCATACCTCTTGTACTTCCTGGGGATTACCGGCTACATCGGTGCGGAACAGGTCATGGAAATGGGCGATGCCAGCGTTACTCTGATAGCTGAAAACCTGCTGGGAACTACATTTGCAACACTGATTACCGCCTTCGTCACCATCTCTGTAATGGGGACTACAAACGGAGTTATACTGGGAAGCATTCGGTTACCCTACTCCCTGGCTCTCAGGAACGCCCTACCCGGTTCCGAAAGCTTAAAGAAGCTGAATCCCAACAGCAGAATGCCCGTAAATTCAGCTATTTTTGCTATGGCAGTGAGTCTGATCTGGTGGGGAATCCACTATCTGCAAAACGAGTTTGCATGGCTGGTTAACGGAGATGTATCTGAAATAGCCATTGCTATGAGCTATCTACTTTATGTTCCTCTATATCTGGTGTTGTTTAATATGTGGAGGAAAAGAGAGATAACCACTTTGCGTTACGGATTGATATATCCCATATTGGCAACTTGCGGCTCCTTGTTCGTGCTGCTTGGAAGTATGGCGAACCCACAGTTCAAGTTCTTTATCATCGTCAACTTGATCCCATTGGTTCTGGGTTATATTTACGGTAAGAAAGCTTACACAACGATCGAATATTATTAGGCATCAGATCATTCGAATTAGGACATACGAGAGAGAGCCCCTTGATTTTGAATCACTGGGGCTCTTCTTCTGTTTTCTTCAATCGGAAAGACGCATGTGACCGCTGCTGGGATAGGAGTCGATATTGACCCATCATCCTTCCGTTATGCTCATCCAAGACGCCCGTTAGCTCTACGGGAATCGGTTCTCCGGCGGAGCCACTCACCTTGTAAGAAAGCAGAAGTCTACAGCTCTGTGGATCCAACTTTCCTTGAGCCTGGTAAGTAGTAAACCCGTCTCTTTGATCAAGTGAGAATTCTTTTGTTTGAACTTGCTCTGTCACCGTTGCCGTTATGGCATTTTCTGCGTCTATGGTATGAATTTCAATCTCAAAAACTTCATCTTCGATATACTCTTTCAGTGTATCTATGAATAGGATTCCCGTCCACTTTCCCAAGACCTGCATATCTTTCACCTCTCCCCTTTTTTAGGTTCGCCAAGCTAATCAAAGCCCGGTTTCGAGTCTAAACGAATTGCTATTATTATAGCATTGTTTAATCCTTTTAAGGACTATTTATACTGGAACTTTTGAGGCTTTGCCCCTCGTAAACTTTCGCGATATGATTTTGACATCAGGAGTAATCATTATGGTTAACATTCAACAAAAACTGGGTGCCCGCCTGCGTACTTTCCGCATGATTCGGCAATACAGCATTGAGGAATTGGCACATAAGGCCAGTTTGAATCCGGCCCATTTGGGCAAGATTGAGCGGGGAGAACGTAACTTTACCATTCAGAGTCTGGACAAGATTGTTCAAGCTCTGGATATATCTTATGCTACCCTCTTTCGCTTTGAGACTGAGGTCACTCCCGTTGAAAACCCCACAATATTGAAGACCGTCTCTTATCTCACCGAAATGACTGCCAAAGAGCAGGAGCATATCTACCGAACCGTTCAAATGCTATCCAACAAAAAATAATCAACCAGGAGACAGACCCCGCCCCCAAGGGGTCTGTCCCCCTGGCTGATTTTGCCCCCACGGGGTCTGTCCCCCTGGCTGATTTTGCCCCCACGGGGTCTGTCCCTATGGTTGATTTTGTGCGAAATACGCATTATAGTATATTTAGAGTAAAATTTAACCGTATTTTAATCTGGTGCAAATTGTCCTTATATGCTTGATTGGTATGATGATAACACAATCAATCAAGGAGGTATTGAAATATGATAACATTAGAACAGGTAGACAAACTTCGCGAAAAAGCGAATGTGAGTTACGATGAGGCGAGAGCCGCTTTGGAAGCGACCAACGGGGATATGCTGGAAGCATTGATCCACTTGGAGAAGCAGGGCAAGGTAGCACCTCCGGAAGGCGGCGGTTACTACAGCAGCGCAAGAGGAAAAGCTAATACAAAGGGGGATTCCAAAGATTCCCATACCTACAATTACAGACAGAGAGACAGCCTAGCAGACTTAGTCCGCAGATTCGGAAGATTTTGCGCCATGATTATCCACAAAGGGAACATCAATAGCATTGAGGTGCTGAAAGACGGTGAAGTAAAGACGTCATTCTCTATTACCGTACTCGTAGTATTAGCTGCTTGCTTCTTCTGGATCACCATTCCTCTTCTAGTGATTGGACTATTCCTGGGCTACCGCTACCGCTTTCAGGGGCCTGATCTAGGCAAGGACTCCGTGAATAACGCTATGGACAGTGCGGCTACAGCTGCAGAGACTCTCAAGAAATCCATTACGGAATCACAGCAGACGCCCAAAGAGTAAATAATCAAAGGACACATGAATGAGTACAAAAATATTATTGATCGAAGATGAAGAAAAGCTGGCTCGCTTTGTTGAGTTGGAACTCAACTATGAGGGATATCTGGTGGAGAAAGCTTTTGACGGCAGAAGCGGGCTCACGCTGGCGGAAACCGGCGAATTCGATCTTGTACTTCTGGATATCATGCTTCCCGAGCTCAGTGGGATGGAGGTACTGCGCAGAATTCGCCGCAATTCCTCTATCCCTGTTATCATGCTCACAGCCCGCGATAGCATTGAAGACAAGGTAGCGGGTCTGGATCGCGGGGCAGATGACTATCTCACAAAACCCTTTGCCATAGAAGAGCTGCTAGCCAGGATTCGCACCGCGCTGAGAAAAAAGGCACCTGTGACGGAATTACAGGTGCTTTCCGCCTGCGGTGTTCACCTGGATGTTGCTCGCCACTCAGTCTCTGTAAACGACACTCTGGTTGAGTTGACCAAACGTGAATTTGACCTGCTACATTATCTTTTGAAAAATAAAGGCATTGTCTTGTCCCGTGACACCTTAATGGACAAGGTGTGGGACTACGACTTCGATGGAGAAACCAATGCGGTAGATGTCTACATACGGTTTTTGAGAAGCAAAATTGATGAGGCATTCAATGTTAAGCTGATTCATACCATTCGCGGAGTAGGATATGTGATCAAAGATGAGCAATAGGCAGACCGAAAAAGGACAAGAGTCAAAAACGAAAAAGGCCAACGCTTCCATTGTTTATAAGCTGAACTCCAAGCTCCTTTTGCGACTGTTGTGCATATTTCTTACGCTAAATTTTGTGATTATTTTTGCAACAGGGGCCCAGGTTGTTTATCGTGCGGAAAAAGATCTGACATCCGTCGTTACAGCTATTAAACAGTCCGATGAACCCCTTCCCGAGGTCTTCCAATGGATGGAGCTGACGGGATTCCACATCGACCGGCACAATGCGGCGCCTGAAGGTTTCCGGCTTCCGGGAAATTCCGAAAACAAGTTTCTTAACATAGAGCTCGAAGGAGCGAGAAGTTTTTACCTACCAAAGGAAGAGGGTCAAAGCTTTTTTGTGCGCTTAAACAGCTTGCTCTATCGCTATGAATTTCCTCAAGGACCGATTACCTATTCAGTATCTTTAGAGGTGGGAGATAATATCTTGCAGATCAAACGGCTCATGGCCATTCTGCTAATTGTGGAAATGATTCTGCTGCTGACCAGTATTTATCCGGTTGCAAGACTGATCCGCACCACGCTAAGGCCTATCAGCGTTCTGACAGAAGCCGCCCAAAACCTTAATATGAATACCACGGCTTCATCATCAGAGAAGATGGAGAATCTGGCGGATACTCTGGATTCCATCAACGCTGCCAAGCTGGATACCCGCATCCCCGTTGAGCAAACGGAGGCGGAGCTGAAAAACCTTGCCGAGGCCATTAACAGCCTCCTCGATCGTATCAATGAAACCTACCAATCACAAATCCGCTTTGTCTCCGATGCATCTCACGAACTGAGAACACCCATTTCTGTCATTGAAGGCTATGCCAACCTTTTAGACCGGTGGGGGAAAAAGGATGAGAAAACATTGGAGGAGGGGGTTACCGCCATCAAGGATGAGGCTTCCAATATGAAAGACCTGGTGGAGCAACTGCTCTTCCTTGCCCGCGGGGATAACAATACCATGAGCCTACAGCTGGAGGAATTCGATCTTTCCCAGTTGGCCGAGGAGGTGGTCCGAGAGTCCCGGATGATTGATGGAGGGCATGAATACGATTCCCATATCGAGAATATCTCAATCTATGCGGATAAGGGCCTCATCAAACAAGCTTTGCGAATCCTCATGGACAATGCCATTAAATACACGAATTCCGGCGGAAAGATTACACTGACTGTATTAGAGAATGGAAAAGAAGCTCTGATCACGGTTCAAGACGAAGGAATCGGTATCCCACCGGATGCAGTTCCTCAGATTTTTGACCGCTTCTACCGGACAGACCAATCCAGAGCAAGAGCCACAGGGGGTAGCGGGTTGGGTCTCTCCATAGCAAAATGGATTGCAGAGCGCCACGGCGGACGGTTAGAGGTATTGAGCCGACAAGAAATCGGAACCAGAGTATCCATTGCAATTCCTGCACCAAAAATGCCTCATTGAAAGGGAGCGTTACGAAAGAATGAATAAGACTAGATTGACAGGTATCCTATTGATAATCGGTGCCACTGCCGGTTATGCCTTAGTACCATCTTTCTCCTTCCTGGCCTTTGATCAGGGAGTGGAAACAGAAACACTCCTTTTTAGCAAATTTTTTTATGCAGCTGTTCTCATGTGGCTTTACATTTTCATAAAAAAACTGCCCTTTCGCCTGGAAAAAAAAGCAGCCCGGATGATGCTTATCATCGGGCTTTCCTACATCAGCCTGGCCACCACTCTGTACTTTGCCTTTGACTACATATCCGGCTCCTTGGCTACGATTATTTCTTTCACCTTTCCCGCCATTATCGTTGCTATAGAAATGATAACAGGGAAAGAAAGAATACGAGCAGCTAAAATCCTAGCCGTGATTATATCTATGATCGGAATGATTATTATCATCTGGTCACCGGACATATCCGCCAATTTAGTGGGAATACTCTTTGCTTTCGGAACTTCTCTTTCCTACGTGGTTTACATGATGGGACTGAGTACAGAATGTATTAAAAAATCAAACACCCTAGTCGTTGCAGGTTACGTACTTCTCATGTCCGCCATCTTTAACTTTTTCCGTTGCCTGCTTTCCGGTAAGCCACTCTTCACCAGCGGATTCAATCAACTGTGGCTCATGCTGGTACTCGCCGTATTCTGCGCTTTTATGGCGATTCTTTTCTTCTGCATCGGCGTTAAGCTCATCGGCCCCGGGAACGCAGCCATTATAAACACTTTTGAACCGGTGCTTGCCTGCTTTTTCGGTTATACAATCATCGGTGACGTGCTGACTCTAAATATGCTCGTGGGCAGTGGCCTGGTGGTGCTCGCCGTGGTCATTGCCAACTGGCCTTCTTCCGAAGTCGATAAAGAATCAGCCCTTTCCGGCTAAGTCAAAACAGGAATTCGATTTCTCCTTTTTACTCCGATGAGATTGCCCAAAGATACAAGGATGCCACGGAACCATAGGGTGAATATCTTTTCTTATAGCGTTGAAACTGCTCTTTTGTCAGCTCTTTGTGATGATAGAGCCTGCTCATCCCGCGGCGGATGGCCAGATCGTTCCAACTGACCACATCAGGCCTCTCCATAGAAAAAATCATCAGCATTTCTGCTGTCCATACGCCAACACCGTGAAAAGCGGTCAACTTTTTAATCACTTCTTCGTCGGATAAGGATTTAAGCTCCTCCACATCCAAATGACCATTGATAACCGCATCGGTAACCCCTTTGATATAGGTCGCCTTCCGCAGGCTCATACCGCATTTTTGAATGTCATCCACAGCAATTCCGGCAATCGTTGTGGGCCTTATTTCACCGGCCAAATCGCAGAGTCTTGCCCAGACGGTATCAGCTGCTTTACTGGATATCTGCTGGCCCACAATGCTGCTGATCAGTGCAGCAAACAGATCCGGCGTCACTTCCCTCTGAATCTTCCCAATTCGTTGGATTGCTTCACCCAGCTTTTTATCCTTCCTTTTCAGGTATTCCATTTCATCATCACCGTATTTGAAAATGTCCATATGCACTCCTAACCCATTTGTTCTTGGCGAAAGAACTCTGCAACTCTATTCATCTCCTTTGCATCTTCCTCATAGAAATACAGCCGAAAGGAAGTTACACCCGTTGCCCAAAGCTCCGGGACATATTGCGGTACCTTTAATATATCCTTGTTCAGGACAGTGGTTCTGCAGCTATCCGGATCTCCCACCACTGGGAATTCTGCTCCGGCACGATCTTTAAGGAAATAGTCGCCTTTCTCACATAAGCCGCATTTACGGCCTTCCGGGCTACGGGAAACCTGGCTTCCAATGGGGCAATGCTCGCTGATCATGACCGGGACCCGCCCATAAACTGTTGCCTCCATTTGGATGCCATAATTATAGATATTTTTCATCTGGGAAAGAGTCAGTTCATGAGACAGCGTCACACCTTGCATCCCCAGATCAGCAGCTACTTTTACGGACTGGCTATTGAATATATTCATGGAATAATCTCCGAGGATAGGCAGCCCGGAGTCAGCCAGCAACTCTAAATGCCCTAAATTTCCGACGAGGAGTCCGTCAATGCCATAATCCTTCAGACTGCGAGTTTGCTCTCTCAATCTGCCATCTGCTTCCCCTCTCGTGACAGGGGGAACTGCCAGATATACCTGTATCCCTCGTTCTTTTATTGCTTCAATGGTTTGGACATGTTCTTTCTCAAGCCCGGACTTCAATGGTAAGTAGATCCTGTCTACAGGGAGGCTCTTAAGGTCTTGGGGACTCCTCCACTTGTACAGATAAGCGGATATAAGGGGGGATGAGCATTCACGGGTAGTTGCCTCCCCGGTAACAGTGCTCTCCAATTGGGAAGAGGCCGTTTCCAACCCGATGGTGTCAACCTTCCGATCCGGATAGCGCATCCTTCGAATTTCAATCAGATCGTCTATCGCCTTTCGACGAATTGCGTTGATTTCCGACAGGGGCACAGAGACATTCTCGCCGATTTCCAAGAAGCTCTCCTTCATGACAAAGGGAGTGCTACCGGTCTTTTCTAGCTGCGCTTTTGCCCTCTCTTCCTCCAAAGGTTTGTTAATGGCAGCCTCTGTTAGAAAGGAGCTTGTAACGTTGACCACATTGCCCTGGGGATCCTTCAAAGTAAAGCGTAACGGTTGCCCGACCAGTGCTATCAAATGCCCTTCCACAGGAACCTTTATTCTAAAACTCCCCTCGAAGGTCTGTGCAGCCTGCTTGTTGAGTGCCTTATCGGATATTTTATAGACTGGATCCCCTATGTGGACATTGCCGTCAATGTAGCCTGCGGTAATGACTTCTCCCCCATAGCCCTTTTCGACCTTTTCTCCATTCCTTAGCATTCGGGTAACGAGATTCCCGGGCAGCCCCCTGTTGACGATCTCGATGCCATCTCCCATTGAAAGGTTATCTTCCAGGAGAATATCTACAAATTTCTTACGTTCGTTTCGGCCGGTCACTTTGCCTAAATAGGTTCCCCAGTGCTTTGCCCGTTCCTTTGTAATCAGTTCCCTCCCCGGGTTGGAAAAGAGATATCCGGTGGAGAAGCCTCCCCGGTTATAAATCTGCTTCAGATCCTTCAAGTCCCGGGGATCTATGGAGGCAGATTTCCCCGTGTCCGCGTACTGATCCAAGTATTTTCGATACACACCGGTTACGATGGCAACATATTCGGGGGATTTCATCCTTCCCTCGATTTTAAGGCTTCGAATACCGGAAGCAATGAGCTTATCCAAATGCTCTACTGTGCAAAAGTCTTTGGGACTTAGCAAATAGCCTTTCTCTGATGCTCCTTTCCCAAGGCCTCCGGCTTGCTTTGTAATCGTATAGGGCAGACGGCAAGGCTGGGCGCATGTGCCTCTGTTACCGCTTCTTCCGCCGATCATGCTGCTCAGAAAACATTGGCCTGAATAGCTCTGGCACAAAGCCCCATGGACAAACATCTCCAGTTCGAGGCTTGTCCTCTGCGCGATTTCCCGGATTTCTTCCAGAGAAAGTTCTCTTGCCAAAATCACCCGATGGGCTCCCAGGCGCTCGGCGGTCTTCACGCCCTCCAGGTTGTATATGGTTGTCTGGGTGCTGAAATGGAGGGGCAAATCTGGTATCTGCCTTCTAACAGCAGCTGCAAACCCCGTATCCTGCACAATCAGTGCGTCGACACCGGCTTCATAAACATGGCCGGCGTATTCCAGCGCTTCATTCATCTCCGAATCATGGATTAAGGTGTTCAACGTGATATAGACGTTGGATCCCCTAACATGGGCATATTCCAATCCTCTTTTCAATTCCTCGTCATCGAAATTAGCCGCATTTTGCCTGGCGTTAAACAGCTTGCCTCCAAGATAGACGGCATCCGCCCCATTTTCAATAGCAGCCACCAACTGCTTTGGGCCACCCGCAGGAGCAAGCAGCTCCGGTATCTGAATCATTTTTTCTCCTTCTATGCCATCCCTTTACCTATGTCTCTGCCGGAAATAATGGCCACACGCTCTTACGGAACCAGATATTGCATTACTCCCCTCGCCGTATAGTCCCCCAAAACTAAAGCGTGTATAAGCATCCGCTCTCGAATATTCAGTTCTAATTCATATTCTTCTTCCATCAGTGCTATGACCTCTTGGATTCCCATACCGGTGAGATTGTCAAGCAGACCACGCCACTGCTCTTTGCTCCAATAGGGATTTATGCTTTCAAAGTAATTTGCCAGCTCTTCGGTGTAGCGATAGAGATTTCTGACTGCAAGATCTGCCGCAGCTTGGTCCTTGCTAATTTCCGCATTTACAAGCGTCTGAACATTTACCATGTACATAAGCAGGTAGTGAGCGACCTCCTCGGATTTATCTTCGCCGAAAAAAGGTACGAGCTTTTCATAAAGAGTCTGAGGAATACGGTAAAGCCGATTCGTTATAGCGGGGAGATTACTGAATCCTGTGATGGCGCTCACCATGTAAGATCTCAACCAAATAACTAAATCTCTCCAAAGTGTCCTGAAGTCAGTGATTAAATTCATTTGTCCCAGGGTGATATATTTTTCCCCGCTTGGGGTTTGATTAAAGTTTTGGGCTTGGATTAAACTTGGGTCTGTTGCAGTATTTGAATTTGACATTTCGATCTCCTCCATGTATTTTGGTTGTTCATTGCAGTTTATGAGCAACCAAGGGATGCTGTGCACCCCGTGGAGGTTTTCGGAATCATCTATGCGTGGTCAAATATTCTTGGATTTTATAATCAAAGGCATTTCGGATAGCATTGACAATGGGATGCTTCGCCGAATCATATTTTCTGTCATCGATGGAGGCTACGGGAAGAACGTTGGGAGAGGTTCCCGACAAAAATACACCATCTGCCCCATCAATACGATCCGCGTGTATCGACACTTCTATCACCTCATAGCCCACATTTTTACACGTTTCAATGACATGCATCCTGGTTATGCCCTTCAACACTTTCTCTTCCTGGGCGGTAATTACCTTTTCTCCCTTGACAAAAAAGATATTCGACGCTCCGCCTTCGGTTACATTTCCCTCACGGTCCACCAGAAAAACTTCATAAAGCCCCCTTTGGGATTTGATCTCATTTATGGTCTTTTTATAATTATGATCCACAAGCTTGATATTAGGGTTTTCTCGCTCCAGCGGCAAAAGACCTACAGGTACACCATTGTTTATTTCTTCTTCGGTAGGATAATGACTTTTGCTAATATAGCCCAAGGTCCTTTGGCTCCCGTCCGCTGCAAAGGTAATGTACTTGATGTTGCAATTGGCATTGTCGTTGGCTTCAGCTATTTGATGGATCTGCTCTTTCCATTCTGACGCGCCTATACGACAAACATTCCCTATGGCCTGAAAAGAACTGCACATCCTTATATAATGGTCTTCAAAAAACAGAGGGATACCGTCTATGATACGAACCACCTCATAAATCATGACACCACTGTGACTATCCATGTCCATAGGTTGTCCCGACTCTTTCATCACACCATCATCTATATAAAATTTGCCTGCGTTGTCATCCATTTCTTTCGCCTCTTTCTTATTAGTGGTTTCAAAGGTGTACGCTGCCTCTGTTATGCAAAGCCTGTGTTAAAATTGAGTGAATAGCCAGGAAAGCAAAGGAGCCACTACGATGGCAGGAAGGTAATTGGCAACCTTAATTTTGGTCAAACCGATTAGGTTCAGACCAAGAGCCAGTATTAGGAGGGAGCCCGCACAAGTTATCTCCGCTATGGCGGAATCAGTGAGAATTGGCTGTAAAGACTGGGCCAGTAGCACGATAGAACCCTGAAATACAAATACAAAGGCTGCCGCAAACATGACACCGATGCCCAGGCTCACCGATAGGATCAATGAGGATATAAGATCCAGCAGAGATTTTGTAAAAAGCATCTCATTATCTCCGGTAAGTCCCGCGTTCAAGGATCCAACTATGGTCATGGCGCCGATGCAAAACAGCAGGCTGGCCGTTACAAAACCCTCTGCGACAGATACGGAGTTCCCGTCAGCCTTTTTGAACCGCTTTTCGATCCAGTCTCCTAAATCGTTAATTCTTTTATCGATATCCAATCCGGTTCCCATGGCCGCTCCCAAGACGATGGACAGGATAAGGATGAGAGTATTTTCTCCCTCAAGGGCGCCGGATATGCCTATATAAATCGTGCAGAGTCCAATTCCCAGCATGATAGCGTCGGTAAACCGCCTGGAAATGCTCTTTTTAAATAGCAAACCGATTAAACTGCCTATTATAACCGTTGCTGTGTTGACAAGTACGCCTATCATCTCTTATTCTCCTTGTGTTTACTGCAATATAGCTTACTATTGTGACGCTCCCTTGTCAATAAGGCGAATTCAAAGGGAAGTTGACTTTTCAACGCTTCCGCCATATAATTTAAAAGGATATACAATACTATTGTGAATATTTGCTTTTAAAGACCGCGCATTTTGGAGGGACCCCGGGTGGAGCATAGAAAAAAGATAAGATTTATAACAAATCTCCTGTTCGCCGGGCTTATTGCATTGCTTGTTTTCATTACGTTGGAATATGCTCTGGGCTTGGTTTCCCCTTTTCTCTTCGCCTTAATCATCGCCTATTTGATCAGAAGGCCGGCTCTTTTTATATCGAAACTGACCAGGATACCCTATAAACTCATCGCATTTCTGCATGTATTGCTATTCTACTGTACCATTGGGGTGTTGATTTCGCTGGCCGGCGTAAAGTTGCTGTCAACTTTGGCCGACTTTGTTTCCAACCTTCCTCCCCTTTACACAGACCAAATCGTACCTTCGCTGAGCTCATTTTTCGGTGAAATAGAAGTAGCGGTTTCCCGAATGGATCCTACCCTGATTCCCGTACTAAACGACTTATTCACGCAGCTGATTCAATCCATAGGTGAACTGGTCTCCAGTTTTTCCGTTAAAACCGTAGCTGTAGTTTCCGGCTACGCTTCTTCTCTGCCGGGGTTCTTTATCAGACTGCTGCTCATGGTCATCGCTACATTTTTTATCTCAATTGATTACGATGTGTTGACCGGATTTGTGGGACGTCAGTTTTCAGGCAGAGCCAGAGAGCTATTGACCGACATCCGGGAATATGTTGTCGGCACCCTGTTTGTCTGCATTCGTTCCTTTGCTCTCATCATGAGCATTACCTTCATTGAATTGTCCATCGGTTTTACCATTATCGGTATAAACAGGCCTATACTCATTGCCTTCCTAATCGCCATCTTCGACGTACTTCCCGTACTGGGAACGGGCGGCATCATGGTCCCCTGGGTGGTTATTGCGCTGATACAGGATAATTTCACCTTGGCGCTGGGCCTGCTGGTTATCTATTTGGCCGTGACAATAATTCGAAATATCATTGAGCCTAAAATTGTAGGTAGCCAGATCGGCTTACATCCCGTTGTAACCTTGGT
>Ga0265294_10004594_pt1 | contig 17199 bp, 7 predicted proteins | sample MunlanPumphouse3_FD_192504 | JGI IMG/M metagenome (GOLD analysis project Ga0265294, IMG submission 192504) | Groundwater microbial communities from a municipal landfill in Southern Ontario, Canada - Pumphouse #3 | ecosystem: Environmental > Aquatic > Deep subsurface > Groundwater | place...
ACACAAGGCTGCGCTATTCATCCCCAAAGCCGTAAACAACACTTCACTATCACCCGAGCGGGGATAGGCTTCCACTCCGATTTTGACCAGCTTGGCCTTCAGACCACCAGCCACAATAGCTTCCGCGATGGTGCTGCCTAAACCGCCATTAACTGAGTGATCCTCCACACTGAATATGGTGCCGAGTCTGGCTGCATCAGCAATCAGCGCCTGATCTATCTGCAGCGGACTTGATACATAGATCAATTGTAGATATGTCCCCTCTTCCCGGAGGGTATCAATGGCTTTTAAAGTACGTCCGGCTGGAGTCCCACACACAAACACAGTTCCGTGGTTGCCTTCGCGGATCAGATCTGCCTTGCCATACTCAAAGGAATATTCCAGATCATAGTAGGGTTTGGATTCGGTATTCCGAATCAAGGGCAATTTCGAACGCCCCATACTGACGACATAGTTGCCGGGTTTATCGATTAACCAGCGGATCACCCTATCTGTTTGATTTGCATCTGCGGGACAGATGATCCTGGTATTGAAGAGGTTGCGCACCATGGAAATGTAATCCACACACTGGTGGGTTTTACCGTCGGCTCCAACATCAATACCCACATGAGTAAGCACGGTTTTCAGATTGGCATGATTGATATCGTTCAAGCGTTGCATGTTATAAGTTTCATCAATGCCAAACACACCAAAATCTGCCCAGAAACATTGAATACCGGCAATCGAAATAGCTCCGCTCATCACAGCAGCGTGATGCTCCATAATTCCCACCTGCAAGAAGCGCTCTGGACTTACCGCTTTGAAATCTGTGGTCTTCACACTGGTTGCCAGATCGCAATCCACCACCACAATGGGATTGGGGCTGCTTAAGTTTGCTTTGGCCAAATCCGCAATTGCATTTCCCCAGGCGCTGCGGCAATCGCTATCCGAATCATACAGAATTGGCTTGGAGGGTGAAAGATCATATCTGGCAGCCATATTGGTTGATGCGTGCACTTGCTTTTTATTGACAAAATCCTCGCGTAGCTTCCGGTATTCAGTCAAACGAGAGGGCAGGCCCAATTCATTCAGCGCAGCAATGCATTGTTCATCATTCAGGGTGGAGCCATGATACTTGGCTTTGTTTTCCATAAAGCTTACACCCTTACCCATGACCGTGTGAGCCAGGATCATCACTGGAGCATCCGCTTCCCGGGCAGCATCCAGGGTACTCAGAATCTGAGCGATATCATGCCCGTTTACTTCCATCACCTGCCAACCATCTGCTTCCCAGTTCTTTCTGATGTTCTGGGGCATTACTTCATGGATAGAGCCTGAAATCTGTATCTGATTGTAATCAACAATGGCGATTAAATTGTGCAATTTGTATTTCGCTGCAAATCTGCGGGCTTCGCTGATCTGCCCCTTTTGTTGTTCCCCATCCCCCATCAGGGTATAGGTGAAGTTATCAATTCCTTTGATCCTGGAGGCCATTGCCATCCCAACTGCTGCTGAAAGACCCTGACCCAGATTTCCCGTACTCCATTCAACTCCAGGAACATCCCGCTCAATATGTCCATCAAACTTACTTCCATACACCCTGAACTGGGCAATTGCATCATCAAGTGTGAAATATCCCATTGTACCCAACGCACTGTACACCCCAGGTGAAATATGACCAATCGATACAATCACGCGATCCCGATCTGGCAGGGCTGGGTTTTGGGGATCGTGTCTGATCGTGTTATATAATGAAAGCAGCAGGTCAATGCTGGACATCGAGCCACCGGGGTGGCCGCTCCCGGACAAGGTAGTCATCTGCAAAATGGCAGCTCTGGCTCTGTGCGCCTGACTGCTGATCTTTTCCGCTAGTTCAGAATTATGTTTTGTCACTTTGTACCTCTAATGTATGATTTCTAATGGATGTCGAGTGAGCTTCTTTTTGCAGTACAGCGCTTAAGCTCCATTTCAACAACCTTAGATCAAGCTCATCAAGCTTGGCAAAGTGGTCAAGCAAAATATCGCTTAGCCTCAATCTATACGTGAACAGCATCTACCAGAAAGGCGTTACATTCGCGGATTCTGGCACTTGTAGGAGCTTGCATATTTGTGACAATATGAGATCGTGGTGGATTTGTACACATCAGCTACCCAAGAGAGCGCTGGATTTCCGGGTGTAAAACGAAAGCGGTTAATCCAGAAGGACTAACCGCTTGATTTATTGGTGGAGCATAGCGGGATCGAACCGCTGACCTCATGACTGCCAGTCATGCGCTCTCCCAGCTGAGCTAATGCCCCAAAGCTGAGATCAATATGTTTCGCCAAGATTGGATGAGGCCTTTTTTTGTCAAGCAAAAAGTGCTCTCAGTTCTCACCTCTATACAAAATCAGCTTCATTCAGCACTTGGGAGTTGAAAACCATCACTATGATGTGACCCACTTACTCGGATTGAAACCTTATAAGAACGGCACTGTGGATCAGGTGATCGAAATCATGGACAAGATTCTTGACAGATTTGTGTATCCCGAAAACTTTTGCATCCAGGATATTATGAATTACAAAGAGCACTATCGGCAGGATGCCATCGTCTTTGATTACTTCGGTGCTGGACAACTCAGACCGGGAGAATTGCGTCGTGACAGGTTGATCATAGATTACTGCAATATCAGGCCTGGAATGGAGATTTTGGATGTGGGCAGCGGCAGAGGTTGGTTTAGTCTGGCAGCTTCAGCCCTGGGTGCAAAAGTAACAGCTCTGGACTTGAGCGAGCACAATTTGAAGCGCATCCGGGAGCTTGATCCCAGTATAGATACTGTCTTGGGTGATGCCTGCCAGATTCCTTCAGGTGATCAGCTTTACGATCTGATCGTTACCCTGGAGGTGCTGGAACACATCCCGGAACCTGCTCTGGCGCTGAACAGCATCAAAACCAGGCTCAAGCCCGGAGGAAAGCTGCTTATCACTGTGCCATATAAAGAAGTAATCATCTCTTCCCTCTGTATCCATTGCAACCAGCCAACGCCTCACAACGCTCATCTACACAGCTTCGATACCCCCAGCTTGAAGAGACTCTTAACTAATTGTGGCTACAGCATTTTGGAGACCAGACTTTTTACCCATAAACTGATGACAGCTCTCAGGATCAACGAACTCACCGCCAGACTTCCTTACGCTGTCTGGATTGCTCTGGACAGACTCTTCGGACTACATAACGATAAATACCACTATCTGGCGATAAAAGCAAGTCCCAAGTAAAGCCTGGCTATCTCGAATTGTCCGGCAATAGATATGCAGAACTATGTCTCTGGCACAATGCCATAATCAGAGCAGAGTCCCTGGTTTACGTGGCCGTGGACACAATAATACTTCCTGGCCAGGATTGATATTCAATCGGCCGGTAGATATTAAATCAAGCGGGAACTGATACTTCTATTCTTTGTCCGAACTCCCCAAACAACGGTAAATGAGACCGCCTCCAATGGCTCCAATAATCGGGAATACCCAGAACAACCAGAGCTGCCTGATAAATGCTCCCCCGGCAAAGAAGGCTACTGCAGTACTGCGAGCAGGATTCACTGAGGTGTTGGTCACTGGAATGCTGATCAGATGGATCAAGGTAAGAGCAAGACCAATGGCAATCGGAGCAAATCCAGCCGGAGCTTTCTTGTCTGTTGCTCCCATGATTACCAACAGGAACATCCCCGTCATCACCACTTCGCAGATCAGACCTGGTAAAACCCGGTAATGTTCTGGTGAGGAACTGCCTACTCCATTTGCCGCGAAATTACCGATGGGATCATATCCTGCCTTACCTGTAGCAATCAGATAGATCACCCCTCCTGCCAATAATCCACCCAGTACCTGTGCCAGTATGTAAGGAACCAGGTCTTTGGCAGAAAATCTGCCTCCAGCCCATAATCCCAGCGATACTGCTGGATTGAAATGAGCTCCCGAGATATGTCCCACTGCATAAGCCATGGTTAGAACAGTGAGTCCAAATGCTAATGAGACTCCAGCACGGCCAATCCACTGGCCTGCCAGAATAGCCGAGCCACAACCTCCCAAGACCAACCAAAACGTGCCAAAGAACTCAGCACCAATGCGTTTCATAATACTTGGCATCATAACTCCTTTTCGCAAGATTATGTCGCCGGACTTCTTAAAAACTCTCCGGTGGCGCTCAACTTGCAATAATTTACACACTAGAACTCTGCATACTTCTGTCAAGTTCAATTATTGCAGACATGGATATATACCTCATCCCATTCTGATCAGGATCAGGAAAATATGTGATTGACAAGATATCAATACTTTCAATTATGAATACTGACGTTAAAAATCAAATTAACGTCTTTCAGAAACAGGAGTTTGTAATATGTACAGCCAATTGAAGTTTGTTTTATGTTTGATCGTGTTGCTTAGTGCCATAAGCCTCTTTGGGCAGTTTTCTGGAGGGATGGGAACACAATCGGATCCTTTCATAGTTGCTACTGCTACGGAGCTTGATAGTGTACGTTTCCACTTAGATTCATGTTTTCTTCAAGTTGCCGATATTGACCTCGGGACAGAGCAATACAGCTCTGGTACGGGCTGGCAACCTCTGGCAAGTTACAGTACTTTTGGACCGTTTACAGGTTTCTATAATGGCAATGGATACACAATTGGAAACCTCACCATAAACAATGGAGATAACGAAAATATAGGTTATTTAAGCCTATTTGGTTCAATTAGCAATGCTCAAATAGTGAATGTAACTTTAGATAATGTCCACATAGTTGGGAGAAGCGCTTCAGCTTGCCTGGCAGGCTACGCTGAGTATTCTGAGATATTCAATTGCTCAGTAGAGGGAAGCGTAAGGGGCCTGGATAATTGCGGTGGCATTGTGGGTTATGCATGTTATTCAACCATCCAGGGTTGCGGTACCACAATCTCGCTGTTCGGGCGGGAAAATGTGGGGGGTATAGCCGGAGATGCTGACGGTTGCAGCATAATTGAGACGACTGCTGTAACAGCCATTGGCCAAGCGAGGCTTTACTTAGGCGGAATTAGCGGAAATTCCCGTAACGGTACTGAGATAATTGATTGTACAGCAAGCGGCTCGCTTTACAGCACAGATAATAGCGGTGGAATTGTGGGGTTTGGTAATGACACCTTGATTGAGCGTTGCCGTAGCGATTTTGATGTCATTTGGGGATCAATGCGTTCCGGGGGAATTCTTGCTGAGAGCAGGTATGGAGCAACTATCATAGATTGCTCCGCCTCTGCGTCGGTAGAAGGGTGGCATTCTGTTGGGGGAATCGTAGGAATGATTAATGGACAATCTTGTATAATCCGGACTTACTTCTGTGGTAGCGTAATGGGTATTAACAATATTGGCGGATTAGCCGGAGGCATTGTTTTTAGTAGTGTTCTTGATTGCTATGCTAATGCTACTGTGACCGGGGAGAGCGTTGTTGGTGGTTTTGCCAGTTCAGCTGGTTCTGCACTCATAGGCAACTGCTATTCAACCGGTTTGTTAACTTGTTCAGATGAACTGATTGGTGGTTTCATTGCTACGGGTCAGAATCTGTCAACATACAACTGCTATTGGGATATTGATACATCTCAAACAACAGTCTCATTTGCAGGTAATGGCAGAAATACAGATCAAATGACATTCCCTTATGATACTAACACTTATGTTGATTGGGATTTTGCCCAATGCTGGGCTAATGATACCGGTTTGATTAATGGTGGCTATCCCATTTTAGAACATAGTGTGGCTGTTCAAGATGAGAATCTGATGCCATCAATGCAGATAAGCTTGTGTGCCTACCCCAATCCATTTAAAGAATCCCTGAATTTAGCGGTTTCTGGCATGAAGGGAGGGGAGATGCAACTAAAAATATATAATATCAAAGGTCAATTAGTAAACAAACAGGTAATTCACTGCTCAAGTGAAGGAAAACATACCTTCACCTGGGATTGCAAAAACGAACATGGTAGAACTGTTGCTTCGGGGATGTACATTATCAAGGTGCAAAGTAATAGCGAAACAGCAGTTTCCAGAGTTGTTAAGCTACATTAACTGGCTACTGACTGGTGAAGGCACCACCCAGATTACTCAAGATTATTATGGCTGGATGAAAGAGCGATTGGAGCAGAAGATGAAAGTGATCGATAGTAAGACTTGGCTAATCCAATCCCCCGGCTTTCATTGCCGGTGCCGAAAGCTAGCTTTTTGTTAAGATCATTGATCAGTGCTGCTTTTAACCCGGCGATTAGGTCCAATCCCCCCCACCTTAATTACTAGCATTGGTAATTGATAGGATGGGGGGGATAAAACTCCACTGTCTTAACTGGGTAGAACGTGGCGAAGCAGTGGAATATACAGCCCCCCTCTGGTAGTTTAAATTTGCATTTCAGTACGAGGATTTTCACTTATTGCAAAGTAATACTTGACACTGATCCACACCTCCTCACTATGCAATTCAATGTCTTTCCCATTTATAAGGAGTTGTTATGCAAGGTTACTACCGAATGCCTACAGTCCATGACGGACAAGTCGTTTTTGTCTCCGAAGATGATCTTTGGAGCGTATCGCTAAAAGGTGGCAGGGCTCAACGGCTGACATCCAATCTGGGTTCAGTAAGTTACCCGCTGCTATCCCCGGACGGAAAATGGATCGCTTTTACCGGCAGGGAAGAGCGAGTATCCGAGATATACGTGATGCCCTCCGAGGGTGGAACCGCTACTCGCCTCACCTGGCATGGCGCAGCGTGTTGGCCAGTTTACTGGAAAGGGGAAAAGATAATCTTCGCCTCGATGTACGGTTCTTTCTCCACCCGTGAGTTTTTCTTGTGGGAAATCGGACTGGACGGTCAACCGCCGCTGAAGCTGAATTACGGCCCTGCCCGCAGCATAAGTTTTGGCAACAAGGGAACTGTACTGGGTAGAAACACCAGTGATCCTGCCCGCTGGAAACGCTATCGGGGAGGTACAGCCGGATACCTGCTGATTGATCGGGACGGCAAGGGAGATTTCCAAAAGTATCTGGATCTGAAAGGTAATATCGCCTGTCCGATGTGGGTGGGAAAGCGGATATTCTTTATCTCTGACCACGAAGGCATCGGGAACATCTATTCTGCGGATCTGAAAGGGAAAGACATCCAAAGGCATTCCCAACATAAGGACTACTATGCTCGCTATGCTGAGACCGACGGCAAGACTATTGTGTGGCAGGCTGGTGCGGAGCTTTGGAGTTTGGATATTACTTCCAACATAGCAACCCGGATCAAGATCGACTATCGTAGCCCACGCATCCATCTGAGCCGCAAGTTCGTGGAGACTGGGAAATACTTGAATGATTATGCCCTTAGCCCGGATGCGGGATCTGTGTGCCTGAATATCAGAGGTAAAGTTATGGCAGGTGGAGCATGGGAAGGAAGCATACAGCAATATGGCCTTAAACAGGGTGTCCGCTATAGCCTTCCCTGCTTTCTACCAAACGATAAAGGACTGCTGCTGGTATCAGATGAAGGTGACTGCGAGCACTTTGAACTGCATCCATTGCTGAAAGATTACCACATGGACAAATCCCCTGCAAAGCCAAGAATATATGACAAAGATGATTATGGACGGCCCAGATATCTCTATCCATCTCCCTGTGGAAAATGGGTAGCATATGCGAACCACCGTTGTGAGTTAATGCTTCTCAATCTGGAGAAAAATGAACTGATCAAGATTGATAGGAACCAGTATGGTCTGATGTGTTCTGCAAGCTGGTCTGCAGATAGCCGTTGGATTGCTTATTCCATCGATGATACTCGTCTGACCAGCCGGATTATGATCTACGATGTGGAGAATGCAACAAGCCACGCCGTAACAGTTCCCGTGAAGTGGGATAGCGAACCGAGTTTCGATCCCGAGGGAAAATACCTGTTTTTCCTATCCAGCCGAACCTTCACCCCGATGGGTGATAGTATCCAGTACAACATCACATTCCAGAAGAGTTGGAAGCCCTATCTGATCACTCTGCAAAAGGACACCAGGTCACCCTTCCTGCCGGAGGCAAAAGCTCTGGAAACAAAACCTGCTGAACCGTCAAAGGATGACAAAACTGGCAAGAAAAAGGATGCCAAACCAGTGATTAAACCGGTTGAGATCGATTTTGAAGGTATTAGCGATCGAATCGTGGAAATCCCCCTGGAAGGCGAAAATATGGGTGGACTGCAAGCGGTGAAAGGCAAGCTGTTTTATTATAAATACGACCCCTCTCAGGGCTGGGTCAGGAATGCAGAACCCACTGTGGATATCTACTGCTATGACATGGAGAAGATGGAAGAGCAGATGTTTGTGGCAAAAGTGAGCGGCTATGGATTCAATTCAGATGCCAGCGCCATGATGATACAATCGAACAAACAACTACGCATAATTTCCACCAAACGCGATCCCAAGACGGAATTGCCCAAGGAAAGCACACCCGGAAGATCCTCCGGATGGATTGATCTGACGAAATTCAGGGTGGAAGTGGATCCGCAGAGTGAATGGAAACAGATGTTTAGGGAAGCATGGCGCTTGCAGAAGTATCACTTCTGGACAGAAAACATGTCCAATATAGATTGGGATAAAGTGTTCAAGCGCTATTATCCCCTGGTGGACAGGGTTGGCAGCAGAGGCGAGTTTTCCGATCTAATCTGGGAAATGCAAGGTGAATTGGGCACTTCCCACTGCTATGAGTTCGGAGGAGATTATCGCCTGGCGCCGATGTATCTGGTTGGCAATCTGGGAGTAGATTGGAGTTTTGACTCCAAGAGACAGGAATGGAAGATCACCCGAATCCTGAAGGGTGACCATTGGGAAAGCAAGAACCGTTCTCCCTTCATGAATCCCGGTTTGAATGTCAAGATAGGAACCATAGTCAAGGAGATCAATGGCATCCCGCTTTCGGCCACTCAAACTCCGGAACGCTGCCTGGTAAACCTTGCCGGTCAGCCTGTGCAACTCACAATTTGTGATGCCCGTGGGAGAAACAAACGGGTGATCACCGTTTCTCCCATGGACAATGAGTTCCCTGCCCGATACCGCGACTGGGTGGAAGCCAACCGTAGCTACGTGCATACCAAAACCAAAGGTAGAGTTGGCTATATCCACATTCCGGATATGGGACCGGATGGACTGAAGGAGTTTCATCGCTATTTCCTGACCGAACTAGATTATGAAGGGCTGGTGGTGGACGTACGCTACAACGGTGGAGGTTCAGTGTCTCAGTTGCTACTGGAGAAACTGGCTCGGAAACGCATCGGCTATGACCTCACGCGCTGGTTTGGCTATGATCCTTACCCCATGGAATCACCCGCGGGAGCTTTGGTGTGCCTGACTAATGAGGCGGCTGGCTCTGATGGTGATATTTTCTCCCATGCCTTCAAGCTGATGAAGCTTGGCAAGCTGGTAGGAAAACGCACCTGGGGTGGAGTGATTGGCATCTGGCCTCGCAATTCGTTGGTGGATGGAACCCTTACCACTCAGCCGGAGATGTCATTCTGGTTCAAGGATGTGGGTTGGGGGATAGAAAACTATGGTACTGATCCAGATATTGAGGTGGATATCATGCCTCAGGATTATGCCAACCAAAAGGATCCCCAGTTGGATACAGCGATCAAAGTAGTACTGGATGACCTCAAAGCCAATCCTCCTTTGAAACCGGATTTTTCCGGAAAGCCCGATCTGCGAAGCTGATCAAATACTTAGTATATGGATCAACAGCGGGAGTTTACGGATTCCCGCTGTTTACTTATTGACCCGAAGTTCAAGCTCTAGAACTGGGCAGTACGTTGATTAGTATTGATACCTGCGTTGGAGATAGCTATCACGCACCAGGATGGCTTGTCCACAATCATTTACACAATCATTTCCACCTGTCCATCCCCCTTGATTGTCATCACGATGCGGTTACCTTGTGGTCACAAAAGTAAGCACAAGGTAACCGCATCGTGACGGTAACTAATGGGCAAGGCAGGCCTCTCACAAGCGCTTCAGCCCCCTCATTAGTCAGAATCAACCATCAACATATTTAACTGTGAATCATAGAGTTTCGTGATCTTCAGCACTTCGAACGAAAAAAAACCTTGTATAAAAACGCAAGGATAGAAAAGTGGCTCTCTATGCATAAAAATATTGATCCGAAGTGGAGGATATAATGCTCGAAGACCTGAGAAAGAGACAAAAGATCATCATTTATTTCGTGGCCATAATCTTCATCCTGGGGATGGGAGCCATTGGTATTGTGGAGATATTCACACCTAAGCCATACTTGGGCAAAGTGGAAGGCACCAAGATCACCCTGGAAATGTATCAGGCCAAGATTCAGGATATGTATGCCCGTTATAATGAAAGCAATCCCAATCAACCTCTGGATGAAAACACCCGTAAATCTCTTGAGGGACAGGCCTGGCAGGAACTGGTGGATGAAATCCTCTGGAACAAGAACATCAAGAAGTACAGAATCAAGGTCAAGGAAAGCGATATCCTTACAGAGATGCAAAACAACCCTCCGCAGGAGTTGATGCAAAATGAATCTCTACAGACCAATGGTATATTTGACAAGAGCAAGTATCTATCAGCCCTGAAAAACAACCCCGAGTTCTTCGTAATGATGGAAGACTATGTGCGTAGCTATCTGCCTCGCAAACGTTTGCAAGATCGAATCAAAGCAGATTCAGGGATCACAATGGATAGCCTGAAGGCTGATTATGTCAAAGATAATGACGTTGTTAGTGGTAAGATCCTGTTCTTTGATTTCAATACCATTACTGAGGTTGAAGTCAGCGATGACGAGATCAAAGCTCAATATGATAAAGATCGTGAAGAGAAATACAAGAAGGGACCAGCTTCCAGGGCCAAGTTCATTGCCTTTGAAGAAAAACCTTCGGATAAAGATTTTGAAGATGTGAAAAAGGCAGCCATCGAAATCCGCAACCGTGCAATAAATGGCGAAAGCTTCAAAGAACTTGCTATGGAATATTCAGAAGATCCCGGTTCAGGACAGAACGGCGGATCACTGGGAGTATTTGGAAAAGGCCAGATGGTTCCGGAGTTTGAAGCTGTAGCATTTGCTCTCAAAGAAGGGGAGATTTCTCAGCCTGTGAAGACAAGTTTTGGCTGGCATGTGATTCTTTGCGATAAAATCGTAAGCATGGATCCAGAAAAACCTGAAATTGAGGCCAGTCATATTCTGTTCCGGGTGGAAGCTAGTGATGCCACCAAAGCTCAAATCGAAGAAAAAGTGAATGAAGCAGAAAAAATCGTACGCAAAAAAGGCATTGATGAAGCTGCAAAAGCCTATGAACTGGAAGCTCAGGATACTGATTGGGTAGCCCATGACGCTCAATACATCCCCGGCATCGGCCAGAATCGCCAGATGCTAAGCTGGATGGTTAGCTCAAAAGCCAAAGCAGTCTCCGATCTAATGCGCGATCAACAAAACCGCTATATCATTGCCCAGTTAACCGACAATCAGAAAACCTATTATGAGGATTTCGAGAAAGTTAAGCTGCGCATCAAGTATGAGCTGGAAAAGGTGAAAAAGATCGCCATGGTCAAGCCTAAGGCCGAAGAATTCGCTGCCAAATACAGCAAGGATCAATACTTTGCCAAAGCCGAAGCTGAAGGCTGGAAAGTGAATGACGTAAACAACTTCAAAAAGGGTAACAGCGTACCTGGCATGGGGATTTCCGAAACCTTTGCTACTGAAGCTTTGAAGCTTGAAGCCGACGGGATGACCGATCTGATCCACACGGAACAGGGTAGCTTCATCTTTATGGCAACCGAGCGTAGAAAACCTGATATGGCTGGATTTGAGAAGGACGAAGCCAAGCAGCAGGAGATTCGGGACAAGATGGAAAATTCCGCCTGGAATCGCTGGTTCACTCAGATGCGTAAGGATGCCAAGATCATTGATAATCGTGCCAAATTTGGCATGTAAAGCATAAACGGCAGCATTTGGCGGCCACCATTTTGATTGCGGGATGCGGAGTGTAATGCTTTGCATCCCTTCTCTTTGAAGGAGATATTATGAGTAAACTAATGGCAAGTGTCAGTGGAGTAAGAGGCATCTTTGGTGATACTCTCAATCCAGCAGTTGTTATGAAATACAGCGCCAGCTTTGGTCTGTATCAGAAGAAAAACCACGGCAAGGGCAAGATAATCGTTGGTAGGGATAGCAGAACCACTGGAATCGCGATGTTGAATGCCATCGTATCATCCTTACTGAGTGTGGGGCTGGACGTGGTTGATTTGGGGATTGTGGCAACTCCCACAGTGCTTTTGGCGGTTGAGGAAAGCGATGCCATTGGAGGTATTGCCATCACTGCCTCGCACAATCCTCCCCAGTGGAATGCCATGAAGTTCGTGGATGCCGATGGAATGTTTCTCGCTCCTCCAAAAGCGGCAGAATTTTTGCAGCAGGTGGATCAGGATATTGCCTGGGTTGATTGGCAGGAGATCGGTAGTCTGTATCAGGATCAAGATGCCATTCAAAGGCACATTGATAAGATTCTGGCCATTCCCTATCTTAACCTGGAGTTGATCCGGGCACGCAAGTTTCGGATTGTTCTGGATTCCGTCAACGGAGCTGGAGGCTTGATTTCACCCAAGCTACTGGAAGCACTTGGTTGTGAGGTGATCAATATCAATGATGCTCCCACCGGGATCTTTGCGCATCCTGCAGAACCCTTGAATCACAATCTGCTGCAGTTGGAGGAAGCGGTGCAAAGGCATCAGGCCGATCTTGGCTTTGCTACTGATCCCGATGTTGATCGCCTCTCCATTGTATCAGATCGCGGGCAATGCATTGGCGAAGAGCTTAGCATCGTGCTCTCTCAGCTTTTTGTATTACCAAAGAGCAAGGGTGATATCGTGGTTAATCTCTCTACCTCTATGCTTAGTGATGACATTGCCGCCCAATTTGGTGTCAAGGTTCACCGTACCAAGGTTGGAGAGATAAACGTGGGCAAGAAGATGCAGGAATTGCACTCCCCCATCGGCGGCGAAGGAAATGGCGGGATTATCTGTCCAGAAGTTCACTACACTCGTGATGCTCCGGTTGGGATGGCTCTGGTATTGGGACTCCTGGCAGAGACAGGAAAAGCCCTTAGTGATATCGTGGACGAATTACCCAAATACTACTTCGCCAAGGATAAGGTGGATCTTGATTCGGCAAAGATGGAAAGCGCTATGGCAAGAGTGCCGGAAATCCTGAAAGGTTATCAAATCGACGATCAGGATGGCATCAAAGGCGTAGGCGATAAACACTGGATCCATATCAGAAAATCCGGCACGGAGCCCATTATCAGGGTATATGTGGAAAGCGATTCGCCAGAGCGAAGTAATGAGATTTGTAAGAATACTATCGCGAAGCTGATGGCTTAACGGGAGGGCTCCTGCGGAGCGAGATGGGCACTGCGTGCGATATAGGTTGCTGCGCAACGAAATGGGTGCCTGCGGCACGATATAGGTTGCTGCGCAACGAAATGGGTGCCTGCGGCACGAGAAGGGCTCCTGCGGAGCGATATGGGCACTGCGTGCGATATAGGTGCCTGCGGCACGGCAATTTACGGGAAAGCCATAGGGTTCGACACGTCTGAGCCTCCCCAAGACTTCGCTTCGCCTAGGGTACCCCGGTCGTGTCGAACGAGGCTGAAGGCTGAGAAATTAAGCAACTTCGCTGCTTTCGCAGACGAGAGGTCTGCAATCCTATCCCCCCGCTTGTCATTAACTAAGGCTGTTTCATTGGGGTTCAGATAGCCCAGTGGCAGAAAATCCACATCCTCGCCAAAATGAGCAGGTGATGCATTATTTCGGCTTGACAGCAGATTTTGGTCTCTCAAAATTACATTTGTATGAAATGGACATGGGATGAGAGTATGTTGATTACTCAGGATTCTGTTTAGTTAAAGCGGTACATGCCAGGATGCCTTCGGCCACAGACAGGTTACCCTATCTCATTTCCCGAAGTGAAATTCTTCAAAATGAATTGCCGTGCGCAAGGCATGGCTATGGCTGCATTGCAATTGAGCAGCTACAACGCTGATTGCGGCATGATGCTGTATGCTTCCGCTCATTGAGAGCACCCAAGGCATAGGAGTATCAGCGCAAAAGCACCAAAAAAGGAGAATCTTATGAAGGCAGCTTTGCTTGTGCTTCTGGCCATTGCACTTAGTTTTTTATCCGCGCAAATCTCCACATCTATGACAAGTATTCCGCTTACTCCTGATCCGGATATGCTGCATGGAACTTTAGCAAATGGCATGAAGTATTACATCGTCCAAAACTCCGTTCCGGCAAATCGCCTGGAACTGCGTCTGCACATTGATGCCGGCAGCATTGTGGAGGATGAAGATCAGTTGGGGCTGGCACATTTTACCGAGCACATGGCGTTTAACGGGACTAAGAGGTTTACCAAACAGGCAGCTCGAGATTATCTCGCTTCCATAGGCGTGGGTCAGTTGCATGGCTACACCGGCAGCACCAACTTTGACTATACTAAGTATCAGCTCAGAATCCCCACCGATGACAATGAGCAATTGGAAATGGGCTTCATGATTTTGGCAGATATCGCCCATCAGATCTCATTTGATCCTGAAGAACTGGAGCTGGAGCGTGGCGTGGTACTCGAAGAATTGCGCTTTAGAACGGGTTGGAGCCTGCGCCTGATGGATCAGTATGTGGAGCATAGCTACAGGGGTAGCCGCTATCCTGAGCGCTTTCCTGCAGGGAAAGCTGATGTGATCAGCAGCTTTGACCGAGACACCATAGTGCGTTTTTACAGTGATTGGTATCGTCCTGATTTGCAAAGCATCATCATTGTGGGTGATCTGCCCAAAGCGGAAGCTCTGGCTTTGGTGGAGAAGCACTTCGGAGTGATTCCGGCCCGAAACAATCCCCGCCCGCGTGAAAGCTACTCCATTCCGGCATTCGCCGCTAATCGTGCTATGGTCTTCACTGATCCGGATCTGCATTTTAGCTCAATCGGTCTGAATTGGGTTTATGAGAATACGCCACTGAGAACTGCGGATGATTATCAGAACTATCTGTTGCGCGAATTGATCTCCACGATGTTTGATCAGCGCATAAGAGAACTGGTGGCTACCCAAAATCCGCCCTTCTCCTCTGCTGCATTCGCGTCTGAATACGGATATGGAGAGTGTTTAGAAAGTGATCTGGCTGCCTGGGGCGTTTCCGAAGGCAAGAGCGTGGAAGCCTTTACAGTGCTGATCAGAGAATGGGAAAGAGTACTTCAACATGGTTTCACTCTCAGCGAACTGGAGCGGGCAAAGGTATCCCAGCTCCGTATGCTCGAAGCTGAAAGAGATAAGCATGGCAGCGTGCCCTCCGCCGAAGTAGCTGAGCAGCTGTTTGATTGTGTTCGTTTTGGGAAGATAATGATGAATCCGGAGCAGCAGTTGACGCTGGCCAGAAGTATACTGGGCGAAGTGGAGCCGGCAGCAGTAAATAGCCTGGCCAGGCAAATGACTCAGGACAAAAAGCACCTGCTTTGGTATTATGGGCCCCAAAAAGAGGAAGCAATCCCTCCTACCGAGGATCAGATGCTTGGCATCCAGGCAAAAGTACTTAGAGAGAAGATAGAGCCTTATGTGGACACAGAAATCCCGGAAACTCTGCTGAGCGAGATGCCTAAAGCCGGGTCAATTGTAAAGGAAAGCGTAAGAAAGGACAGCGGGATCAAGGAATGGATCCTATCCAATGGAGTACGGGTCTATAGCAAGCAGACGGATTTTAAAAAGGACGAAATCCTGTTTGCGGCAAAGAGCCCCGGTGGTTACTCAGAGTACCCTTTGGCGCAATCTTTTGACGCGCGCTTTCTGGGTGATTATCTTTACCTGACCGGAGCCGGTGAGCACGATAGAGCAAGCTTGGTGAAAGCTTTGACCGGCAAGATAGCCGAAATCGGTTTTAACGTGGATAGTTCTTCGCATCAAATCAATGGCTCCACCACACCCAAAGACCTGGAAACCTTGTTCCAATTGATCTACCTCTTTGGCACCCAGGCCAGATTTGATGAGCAGAGCTTTGGGGTCTATACTGCCACAATAGGTCCCAGCATGGAATTCATCAGTAATGAAGCAAATCTGGTCTTTGCTGATTCTCTAGCCTCCATCCGATGGCAACGGCATCCCATGCTCAGAAACAAAAACATCAATCATTTCAACAGCTTAGAACCTAGCTCATTACAACAAATACACCGGGATCTCTTTGGTAACTACGCGGATTTCACTTTCCTCTTTGTGGGCAGTTTTGATGAGGATGCGCTCAAAGAATACTGCAAAACCTACCTGGCAAACCTGCCGGTGGGAAAGAAAAAAGGCAAGCTCGAAGCCAAAGCCATTGCGCCCTTTAGCGGAAAGGAGACCGTGAGCTTCAAAAAAGGCAGCACCGCCAGCGCCCAAGTGACGCATATCACCAGTGGATACTGTGAGATGGACACTGACTCAGCCTTTGCCAGATTGGCTTTGAACATGCTTCTGACCAGAAAACTCCTCGAAAACATCCGGGAACGCATGAGTGGAGTATATGTGATCTACAGTCAGTATGAGGAAATCGAGCACTCAGGCAATGGACGTCCGGCCTATTCTTTGGCCATAAACATGCATTGCGATCCTCTGCGGGAAGAGGAGCTAAGCGCTGCTATCATGGCTACTCTGGACAGCTTGAGGGCCGGATACTATGATGAGAGCTATGTGCAAGAGATAAAGGCTCAACTTAGTAAAGTGTATGAGGATGCTTTTGGAACTAATGAGTACTTTTGCAAGGTGATAAGCAAGAACTTATACAGCCCCAGGGAGATCGATTGTTACCTCCAGAATCCGGGGCGCATTGAAAAGCTGGATAAAAAAATCATCACAGATGCCGCAAAGCGCCATCTGAGCTTCGATAAGAGTCATCGTAAACTTGTGATGTTGCCGGAAGATCCGATCAGTCTGGAGTGATGCCACAAACTGATGGATCACAAAGCATATACTATATAACGCGCCATTACAAAAGCCCGGAATTTCTTCCGGGCTTTATAATGATCTGGGGGTTTAACCCCTGGAATGTTACTTTCTTTTTGTGAGATGTTGCATTGCCTGCTTCTCTTTGTGAGTAGCGTGAGTAAGATCAACCACCAGGTTACTGGCTACAAAGATGGAGGAATAAGTACCGATGATCACACCAAGGCTGAT
>Ga0265294_10004599_pt1 | contig 17197 bp, 19 predicted proteins | sample MunlanPumphouse3_FD_192504 | JGI IMG/M metagenome (GOLD analysis project Ga0265294, IMG submission 192504) | Groundwater microbial communities from a municipal landfill in Southern Ontario, Canada - Pumphouse #3 | ecosystem: Environmental > Aquatic > Deep subsurface > Groundwater | place...
ATGGGTAATAGGAACTAAAGGTGCAACACCAGACCCAACACCAGACCCAACACCAGACCCAACACCAGATCCAACACCAAACCCAGTAAAACCAGACCCAGTAAAGCCAGACCCAGTTGATCCAAAACCAGATCCTGACCCAACACCACCAACACCAGATCCAGTTGATCCAACACCAGATCCAAAGCCAATAGATCCAAAACCAACTCCTGAAAAAGATGAGGAAATAAAAAAAGAAGAACAAAAAAAAGAAGTAGATAAAATAATTATAGCAATAGTAAATAAAGAAGCCACAAAAGTAAATGTACCAACATTTCAAGTTGAAACCACAACCCCAAATAACGCAGGAAAAAATGTCAATGTTGTTTTTACTCAAGGTGAAAATAAAATGATTGTTTCAAAACCAATAGAGGGTCAATCTACTCAAAGAGTAAGCCTAAGCCAAGCCAGACAGATGCAAATAGATGCAGGAGTAGATGGTCAAGAAGTGCGAGTTCCACTTTCAAATAGTTCTATTATTGAACTAGTAAATGGTGGGGTAAGCTTACCACAAGGGGTTGAGCAAGAGTTTTATGTAGCAGATAAGAATTAAGGAGAATCTAAAAAATGAAATTAAATAAACAACTAAAAAATATAGTAATATTATCAAGTGTAGTAGCAACAAGTTTGATGGCAAGCCCAACTGTGCCTAAAATTGGGGATGTGTTAAAAGAGGTACAACCTCCAAAGATTGAGCGAGAAAAAAAAGAGATACCAAAGATTAAACAACAAGAACAACAAGTTCCAAAAGAGTTTGAAGATGGTAAAAAAATAGAGGTAAAAAAGTTTTTAATTAATGGTGCTGTTCATTTAAACAACGAGGAACTTAAAGCCCTTGTAGCTCCTTTTGAAAACCAAGAGCTTAGCTTTAACCAAATTCAAGAAATTACTAGCTCTATTACTAAAAAGTACAGAGAAAAAGGGTATTTTGTAGCACGAGCGTATATTCCTGAACAAAATATTTTCACTCAAAATGGTGGTTTAAAAATAAATGTGGTTGAGGGAAACTATGGAAAATTTAATTTAGAAAATAACTCAAGAGTTAAAGACACTATGGTTCAAGCTGTTTTAGATGATATTAAAGACAAAAACATCGTTTCAAGCCATACACTAGAACGTGCTATGCTAATTATTAACGATATGCCAGGAGTGCAAGTTAATAAAGCAGAAGTAAAACCAGGTGAAGAAGTAGGTACAAGTGATTTTGTAATAGGAACCGAAGCTACTAAAGCTTATAACGGTTATGTAATAGGTGATAACTACGGCTCACAATATACAGGAAAGCACCGAATTATGGCTGGAATAGATTTTAATTCTCCTTTTAAAATAGGAGATAAAATCTCAGCATTTGCTATGACTTCTGAAAAAGAGGGGCTTTTAAGTGGGCAACTATCATACGCTTTTCCTATTCATCCAAATGGAACAAGAGGAGAAATTAAATACTCTAAAACTGCTTATGATTTAGGAAGCAGTTATAAAGAACTAGATGCCGTTGGAACATCTGATAGTATAACTGCACGTGTTTCTTACCCAATTATACGAACACGTTTAGAAAATCTTAATTCATATGGAGAAGTTTCATATAATAAAATGAAAGATGAAATCCAAAGTGCAAACTCTGTTGTTAAAAAAGATAGTTATGTAGCAACTTTAGGGTTGGATTACACAAAAGATAGCTTGCTTTGGAGTAAAAATTCTCAAACACGAGCAGGGGTGTCACTAACTTTTGGTGATTTGAATTTTAAAGAAAAAGCTGATAAAACAGATGATAAAAATGGGGCAAATACGCAAGGAAATTTCTCAAAAATAAATGTTGAACTTGGTAAAGATATAGATTTACTGGAAAATATAAAGTGGGAAAACTCTTTACAAATGCAATATGCTTTTGGAGATAAAAATCTAGATGGAAGTCAAGATTTAAGTACAGGTGGGATTAATGGTGTTAAGTTTTACCCAGATGGTGAACAAAGTGCTGAAAATGGATATATTTATAACAGTGAACTTTTCTATACTTTGCCTGTCTTTTTAGGATTAAACAGTAGAGTCTCTGCTTTTTATGATATAGGTCGTGTATATATGAGTAATAATTTTTCAGATGAAAAATCTATTACTTTACAAGATTTTGGAGTAGGGTACTATGGTTCGTATAAAGATTTTTTTGTTAATACTCACTTAGCACATAATATTGCTCATGAAGTTAGTTCACAAGATAAATATAATAACAGAGTGCTAGTTCAAGCAGGGTGGGTGTTTTAGGATATTTAAAATACTTTATGATGGCTCACCTTTTTGGTGAGCCTAACATTTCAAACTCATTATTTATATTTGGTATTCGGTTTTAAGTCGTTGGGCTAACCATACTTTAATAATACTTTGTCTTGTAACGCCTATTTTACTTGCTTCTTTGTCGATTAAAAATAAGATATTTTCAGGAAGATCTACATTGATTTTTTTTGTTTTAATTACACTTTTTTCAAAATCAGCGACATTTGTTTTTTTTGATAAATCTAAATGTTTAGAAATATCCTCTTTTTCAAAGAGTGCATCAAATTCATTTGCTTTCATATTGGCTCTCCTCATTTTTTCTGCATCTTCTAACGCTAATAATTCTGTATTGAAAATGGCGAATGGTAAAAATACCAACCCAACATTTTTCATCTATAAATCCTATAATAGCATATCTTGGTTCATCTTCAATATTTTTAGCAGGAACGATGACAGAATATTGGTTGTGCCACAATTTTTGTGCTTCTAAAAAGTCTATGCCATGTTTTTGTTGATTGCCATAACTCTTATTTATATCAAATTCAAAGTCCAAAACATACCTTTATTGTATAATTACTATACTAAATTATATTTGACCTGTGCTTAATCAAATATTAAATATAAAAAAGAAATTTAAAAACTAAACTAAACTAATCTAAATTTCAATATTTTTGACTATAATTCCTGAAAAATAGTATAAGGTTTTCTTATGATACAAAAAATAGATGTGAACTCAATTGAGTTTATAAATGAACTAAAACTAACTGAAAATTTTACTGATAAAGTCTGTGAAAAATTTGGGTTTGTCTATAACCCACAAAACGATGTTAATACTTCAACTCAACAAGGATTAACCAGAAATCAAATTATATATGGAAAACGATTTTGCCCTTGTTTTATGGTAATAGGAGAAACGCAAGAGGAGCAAAATGATGCCAATAACAGAGTTTGTCCTTGTAAACCTGCTTTAGAAGAGGAAATCCCCAAAAGTGGCAGATGTCATTGTGGTATTTTTTGCACTCCTGAATTTGCCAAAGAAAATGCGATTAAAGACGAAATGCAAGAGACTGAAGCAACTAAGACTTCAGGCTTAACAAAAAAAGAGTGCGAAGTATTATTGCAAAAAAAGAATATTAACTCAAATGAATTAGAAGAGTTATTACAAGCACGAGAAGAGAAACTTATTGAGTTTAATTTAGTAGATGTAAGAGAGTGGATGGAGTGGGTAGGGGCTAGAATTAAAGGGTGCGATTACTTAGTTCCTACTACTTCTTTTTACAAATCTTTAGAGCAATTAGAAAATAAAAAAGATACTCCTATGATTGTTTATTGTCATATTGGAAGCCGAAGTGCGTATTGTCAAAATATTTTAAGAGATTCAGGTTTTCAAACGGTTTGTAATTTAGAACATGGAATTGCAGCGTATGAGGGAGAGTTGGAAAATGGTGAAAAGATGTGACTTTTGGAATCTGAAATTTCTCAAAGAGAGTGGCAAGCACAAGATTTCAGGCGGTCTTAAAACAAGAGTGAAACCAAAAGAAAATTTAAAAGCCTAATAACTAAAATCTTAACACTTAAAACTCAACGCTTAACGCTACAAAAACAAGCACCGACCGAAATAAATTTCGGTTTCCGAAGAGGGTTTGGAACCTTAAACTTGTTTAAGGCAGTATCGTTGCAAGATTTAAAATAAGAACAAACTGTCACCAAACACCAGCCACCAATTACTAACTCTTTCTTACTGTTTTATTATATTTTTTAATCAGTTGCATAATAGAGATAAAAAAAGTAACCAGTGCTGGTCCTATTATCATCCCCCAAAATCCAAGCGTTGAAAGTCCTGCTATGATTGAGAAAAATATTAACAACTCATTTACAGCAGTGGGAGTTTTAACTACTTTTTTATTGATATATTTAATAATCATTGGTTTTATAAATGTGTCAGCAATAATAGAAATAACTATAATTGAATAAAGTGCAATATAAATAGCATTTGAAATAGAGCCTGAAAATATCTCAAAAAGCACAATAGGTAACCACATAATAGTACCCCCAATAATAGGAATGAGTGAAGCAAAACCATATAAAACCCCATATAAAACTCCGTCATAACCAAAAAAACCAACAAACACACCAAAGAGTAAGCCCTCGAAAATAGCAGTTACTAAAATAGAGTATAAAACAATGCTCATAACATTGGCCGATTCAAAAAACAGTGTTTTACTCTCTTCATAATTTAAAGGAATAAGTTCAATAATAAAGCTAGAAAACTCTCTGTTGTAAAGGTGCATAAAAAAATAAAAAGTTAATATTAAAAACATATCAATCATAAACTTTGCCGAGTTTTTGCCTACTAATGCACCAAAAGAGATGGTTTTGTCAAACATATTAGCAATATTTATTTGCGCTAAGGATTGTTGTAAATACTCTTTAATAAAGGCATATTCATTGGGTAAATCTTCTACAAAAGCCAATGAAAAGTTGTATACCTCCACAATGGTTTGTTTATCAAGATGGTTAATGTAATTAACAAAAGAGAAAATAAAATACAACAATGGAATAAAAAATACCGCTCCTAAAAAAAGAGTTACAAAAAAAGAGCTAATTAAACGGTTGCCTATTTTGGCATAAATAAAATTGTGCAAATTACTTGTAGCAACAACAAGTAACAATGCCACTAAAATTGCTTTTAAAAATGGTTCAAACAAATCAGCTAAAAAGTACAGCACCAAGGTGGCAATGGCAAACAAAAAATGTTGAGGTTTCAAAAAAGTTGCCCTTCCTCTTCTTTTGATTTAGGAGCAGTTAAACGAAACAGTTCATAACTTTTAACGCTAGCAACTCTTCCTCTGGCGGTTCTTTCAATATACCCATTGGCAAGTAAATAAGGTTCAATAGCGTCTTCAATGGTGCCTTCATCTTCGCTCAAAGCAGCTGCAATGGTTGAAAGCCCCATAGGTTTTCCTTTGTTGGAAATAAGCAGTTCAAGAAGGTTTAAATCCATTTCATCGAAGCCTTTGTCGTTGACTCCTAGTTCCTTTAAAGCAAATTGGCACCGTTTTAAACCAATTTGTTTTTCGTTTTCAACTTCAGCAAAATCACGAACTCTTCTTAACAGTCGTAAAGCAACTCGTGGCGTTCCACGGCTTCTTCGTGCAATTTCATCACACGCATCATTTTTACACACTTTATCAAGCTTTACAGAGGCTTTTTGAACAATTTTTGCCAACTCTTCGTCGTTATAAAACTGCATTCTAAAGTGCATTCCAAACCGCTCTCGTAAAGGGCTAGAAAGCATTCCAGCTCGTGTGGTTGCACCAATGAGTGTAAAACGAGGTAGGTCAATTTTAACCGTTTGAGCAGCAGGACCTGAACCAATTATTATATCAAGCCTATAATCTTCCATAGCAGGGTAAAGTATCTCTTCCACAGCAGGGCTTAAACGGTGAATTTCATCTATAAACAGAATATCGCCTTCGTCTAAATTGGTTAAAATAGCCGCCAAATCTCCACTTTTTTCAATCATAGGACCTGCGGTTATTTTAATATTGGAGTTCATTTCATGGCTAATTAAGTAGCTTAAAGTGGTTTTTCCAAGCCCTGGTGGTCCAAAAAACAAAATATGGTCTAGTGCTTCATTTCTTTTTCTACTGGCATCTATAAAAACCCGTAAGTTTTTTTTTATTTTTTCTTGACCAATGTAATCTTCCCAAGAAGAGGGGCGTAAACTGGCTTCTTGATTGTTCTCTTCGAAAGAGATTTGTTCAACTTCTACTAAACGCTCCATGTTAAAACTTTGCTTTAAAGTGAAAAATGAAAAATGAAAAATGAAAAATTGGGTTCATTTTAGTACTCTTCTTCTTTACTAGGGAATGTGCTGTCTTGAACTTCTTTGCTGTAGGACTTTATGGCTTCTTTTACTAAATCGCCACCTTCTAGGAAGCGTTTTACAAATTTGGGTTTGAACTCTTGAAAAAAGCCTAGCATATCTGACCAAACAAGCACTTGACCGTCAGTTACATTTCCTGCACCTATGCCAATTATGGGTACATTTACGGCTTTTGTGATCTGTTTTGCGGCTTGGGTTTTTACGCCCTCAAGAACAATACAAAATGCACCTGCTTTTTCTATGGCTTTGGCATCGCGAATTAGCTGCTCAATATCTTCTTGAGTTTTTCCTCGTACAATATAACCGCCTTCACTTCGTACATACTGAGGCATTAAACCAATATGACCCACAACTGCAATTGAGTTTGAAGTGAGGTGTTTTACAATATACGCTCTGTCTTCTCCCCCTTCAATTTTTACAGCAGCTGCGTTGGTTTGGGCGTAGACTTTAATGCAGTTTTCTAACGCTTTTGTTTCATTTATATAGCTTCCAAACGGCATATCACAAATAACAAACGCCTTTGGAGCGCCGTTGCAAACAGCTTGTGTGTGGTAAATCATCTGCTCTAGTGTGGCACTTAAGGTGTCTTGTTTTCCAGCAAATGACATATTTAAACTGTCCCCTACTAAAATCATATCGACTTCATTTTCAAAGAGTTTGGCAAAGAGTGCATCGTAGGCAGTAATCATGGTTAATTTTTTAATATTCTTTGCTTTTTTTATTTTTGAAATGGTTATTTTTTCTTTAAATGGTTCATTGTTGGTTATGCTCATAAATAATCCTTACATAAAAATTGATAAAATAATAAGATAATATTATACTTATTTTTGATAGAATATATGCTTATTAAGTAAAAAGTATAGGATTTACATTGAAAAAATTAGTAGGATATATTACCACCTCGTTTCCAAGTAACAATTTTACCGTGGATTTATGCTCAAGTATGGCACAAAATGGTGTCGATATTCTAGAACTGGGAATTCCTTTTTCCGACCCCGTAGCAGATGGTCCTGTAATTGAAAAAGCCAATTTAATCAGTTTAGAAAAAGGGTTTAAGCTCAAAGATTTATTTGAAGTATCTCAACAAATATCGCCTAAAATAGAGACACTATGGATGGGATATATGAATATGTTTTACCACCAAGGCATGGAAAATATTGTAAAAAAAGCACAAGAGTTAGGTGTTCAAGGCTCAATTATTCCTGATTTACCCCACGAAGAAGCAATAGCGTACAAAGAGTTATTTGCACAATACAATCAAGCGTTAATCAGTTTTGTAGCTCCAACAGACACTAAAGAAAGAATTCAAACACTAGTTAAAGATGCTCAAAAATTTATCTATTTAGTGGCATACGCAGGAATTACAGGAAGCGGTCAAAGTGAAGACTTAACACAAATTATTGAAAATATTAGAGAGTTCTCTCCAACACCGATTTATATTGGATTTGGAGTAGATGAAAAAACAGCCAAAGATAAAGCTAAAGGGGTTGATGGCGTAATTGTGGGTTCAGCTTTTGTTAAACATTTACTTGATGATAACATGAGTTTAACTCAAAAAATTACAAAAATTTCACATTTATCTAAAGAGATAAAAGAGAAAATCAACGAGTAATTATGAGAATTATACAAGAAAATGTAGAATTTTTTGAAGAGAACAAAGAGTGTTCTTATTTTGACGATGAAATATCAGATATGCGGTACAAATACCTAAGTCAATGCTCACAAGAAGAGTATCAAAATATGCTCGAACACGGTTGGAGACGCTTTGGACAAATGCATTTTGTACCAGAGTGCAAAAACTGCACCAAATGTATTTCTGCTAGAATAGATGTTAATAATTACAAATTTTCCAAATCAGACAGACGCATTTTAAATAAAAATAAAGATACCGCTTTATATATTCAGCCCCCATCACTGTCGCTTGAGCACCTCAATTTATACGATAAATATCATGAAAATATGAATGAAAAAAAAGATTGGCCTTATAATCCTATTACTCCATCAGAATATCAACGCTCATATGTGGAAGGAAAAGCCGATTTCGCACAAGAGTTTTTGTATGTAAAAGATGATAAGTTAGTAGGTGTGGCACTTACCGATATTTTGCCCAATGCCATCTCTTCTATTTACTGCTATTACGACCACGATTATGAAAAATATTCTTTAGGCAAATTCTCTATTTTAGCACAAATAAAAGTGGCAAAAGAGCTTAATATTCCCTATATATATTTAGGATATTGGATTAAAAACCATTTTAGCATGGGCTATAAGGAGCAGTTCTCTCCTTTTGAAATATTAACTAATAGGTCTTCTTTAACACAAAAAGCTATCTGGTTACCGTATTCACAAAGCCAATAGTTTAGTTTGACAAAGCAAAAAGTTTGGATATAATTCAGCTTTGTATTTGTAAAATATTTTTCCTAGAAAAGGAATGGAATGAAAAAAATTCTCTTTATAACTGTGTTGTTAAATTCTTTTTTATTGGCATCTGAACATGATTTTCATGAAGAAGAGACTAAAGAAGCAGATTGTTTGATTTTAAAAGATGAAAACTCAATTATTTGTAAATATACCTCACCTATTGGAACCCAAGACAAAGAAATTGAAGTTGAATGGATTAATCCAAATGGAGAAAGCACGCGTAAGCGTACAGTAATTGTCCCAGCAGGACACTCTTCTGTCTACGACTTTAGATATATAAGTGGAAGACTAAAAGGGATATGGACTTTTAAAGTTTACGATGAAGAAGACAGCGTAACTACAACTTTTGAATTGAAATAAACCAACTTTTTATTTGTAGTATAGAAACTCTATACTACAAACTTTGTTATATTATACGCCACAAACGAAAGCACCCAAGCTGTTCCTGTGGTAAACACAAATAAATATCCTAAATATTTCCAACCGCCAGCTTCTTTTGCAAACACCATAGATGCTGCTAAACAAGGTATGTAAATCATAACAAACACTATAAAGGACACCGCTGCTTCAAAAGGTATATTGTTTCTTATTTTTTCTATAAGTGTTTGGCTATTCTCATCAGTATCTTCACCTAAACCATATAAAATTCCTAAAGTTGAAACCACAATCTCTTTTGCTGCTAATCCTGTTTCAAGTGCTACTGACATCTTCCAATCAAACCCTAAAGGGGCAAATAAAGGTTCAGAAAAGTGTCCAAGTTTTCCTAAATAGGAGTTTTCTAAATGGTAAAGTGCTAACTCATTGCTTAGGCTAGCTTTCTCTTCTTCACTTGTGCTTTGCTCTATTTTTACACTCATTAACTCTTGAAACTCTTTGTTTTTTGGGTAGTTTGATGCAATCCAAATAAGCAGTGATGCTGCTAAAATAAAAGTACCCGCTTTTTTCATATACATCATAGTTTGGTTGGAAACCGTATGCCAAATAAGTTTAAAAGAGGGCATTCTGTACTTTGGCATCTCCATTACAAAAGGTTCATCTTCACTTTTAAAGACAACAATTTTAAGAACCTTTGCAGCAATTAATCCTAAAAATGCTCCTGAAATATAGATTAAAAACAGAACATTTCCTGCATTTTCAGTACCAAAAAACGCACCTATAAAAAGAACATAAATAGGAAGTTTAGCCCCACAAGACATAAACCCAATAATAAAAAGAGTCAACAATCTGTCTCGTTCATTTTTTAAAGTTCGTGCAGCCATATATGCAGGAACAGAACACCCAAAACCAGTAACTAAAGGGATAAACGACTTCCCATGAAGCCCAAATTTATGAAAAAAACCATCCAGTAAAAAAGCCACACGGCTCATATAACCAGTTGTTTCAAGCAGTGCAATTCCAAAAAACAAAATTACAATATTAGGAACAAAAAGTAAAACAGCACCCACTCCTGCAATGGCTCCATCTGCTATCATATAAGAGATTTCATTTTCTCCTAAAACGCTTTTAGTGCTGTCAATTAAGCTTGCAAAAAAAGCATCTATCATATCCATAGGAATATTTCCCACTTCAAAAGTTATTTGAAACAGTAACCACATAAAAAAGAAGAAAATAGGCAAACCAAAAAATTTATGTATCAGTAAAGAGTCAATTCTAGAAGTAATATCTTCTTTTAAAGATTTTTTATGACTCAATGTTTCTAAGGCAGCTCCTTTGGCAAAAGCGCTTTGTTCTTGAGCAAAAATATCATACATATCTTTTGTGCCATAGTGTAAATATAAGTGTTCAAAAGCACTTTTTAAACAGTGTTGCAGCTCTATCCAAATAGGTTCATCGTGAAAGCGTTTATAAGTTGTTTTGTCCTCTTTTAAGAGTTTAATAGCCAGTTCTCTGTAGTGTATAGAAGATTTAAACCCTTTATCTAAAAGTAGTTGAGAGATATTTTCAATCTCCTCTTCCATAGTAGCTGAGAAAATAAGTTTAGATTTAATTTTAGGAGTAAGATGTTTGTCAACCAAAGCTTCTAAAAGTTTAATAATACCTCTGTTTTTAGCAGCACTTGTTTTAACACAAGGTTTCCCCAATATTTTACTTAACTGCACAACATCTATATTCATACCTTCATTGATAGCTTCATCGGTCATATTCAGTGCAATAACCATCTTTTTATCTAAAGCCAAAAGTTCACTTGTTAAAAACAGATTTCTCTGTAAATTCGTAGAATCAATTACATTTAAAATAATATCATAAGGGGAGTTTTGTAAATACTCCTTGGTTACTTTTTCTTCTAATGTATAATCGTTTAAAGAGTAAGCCCCTGGTAAATCGGTTATTTCAATAGTATAGTTTTTATATTTAAAGACAATCTCTTGCTTTTCAACCGTAACTCCTGAAAAATTCCCAACTCTAAGTCGGGCATTTGAAATGGAGTTAATAAGCATTGACTTTCCAACATTTGGCTGACCAACAAGTGCTATTTTTATAATATTAGAAGGAGTTTCTTTTAACATTTTTCCACCTCTATAAGTGAAGCTTCTGAAACTCGTAATGCTACTTTTGTGTTATCAATACACACTTCAAGAGTGTTTCTAGCTAGTGTTATCTCTTTTAAAGATATTTTGGCATCTTTAGTAATACCAAACGAGTTCAGTCTAGCTTTTAAAGCTTGTGGAGCGTTTACTTTTAAAATAAAAGCACTTTCGCCTTTATTAAGGCTATCGAGGGTTATATTTTTCATACTATACCTTATAAATTAATAATGATTATTATAATAAAAGTACAATCATATAGACTTGATTCATATCAATTAATTAAATTTTATTATATTCTAATAATTATTAAGCCCTGTATTCAAAGTTTTACATCCAACTTTGTCCCTAAATCCAAGCAAATCTATTGCACGGCTTCTTTTTGTTAGGGTAAATTCTGATATAATTTAAATTACTCTACTTAAAAGGTTTATGTTGGCAAGAATAGACGAAATAAAAGAAATTTTAAATACTCTTAGAGTTATTTTAAGCTTATTATTTGGAGCAGCCGTTTTATTAACAGGAACAACCATAAATAGACTGGAATCTAATAAATTAGATATTTGGACATGGATTGACATAATAGGAATATTTTCTTTATTAATGGCATTATTCGTTGTTTTTAGAAAAATTTCCAAGAAAACAAAAGAGATAAAGGATATATAATGTTTTTAGCTACTCTTGCAACTATTTTATCAATAATTATATTTTTCGTAATACTTTTTTATGGGATAGAAAAAATCTCAGAAATTTAGAACCATTGTGTTGATTGTTTTTTTCAAAAACTTTGGCTATACTTTTTTTAATTAATTTTAAGGGCAAACTTTATGATACACGACAGCGAACAAGTTATAGATGAGTTGAAAAAAATTGTAAAACAAAAAGGTTTGAAATATACAGAACAAAGAGAAGTTGTACTCAAAATTTTAATGCACGCACAAGAGCACTTAACCGCAGAAGAAATTTATAATTTAATAAAAAAACAAGAACCAACCTCCAATATTGGAATTGCAACCGTTTACAGAGCGTTGAGTTTTTTAGAAGAGGTAGATTTAATTACATCAATTGCTTTTGGAGCAGAGGGCAAAAAATACGAAAGCAACTCAAAAGAGCATCATGACCACCTAATTTGTACGCAGTGCGGAAAAATTATTGAATTTATAGATGATGAAATAGAAAAACGACAAGAGAAAATAGCCAAACAAAACAAATTTAAAGTAACAAGCCACTCCATGCAGCTTTATGGGCTTTGTCAAAATTGTCAATAACCACAAAACAAATATTAAGGCAAACGCCTTAATATTTTCCTACACTTTCTTCTGTTCACACACCCTATAACACTCGCTACAACTGCTAATCCCCATAATTTTCACATACTCATCATAGACACAAGAAATACTTCTTTTTGCACAAATAAAAGGGATATTTTGCTTTTTAGCTTCATTTTTATATTTATACATAACATTATGATTTAAAAATGAAGTTAACATAATAATACAGTTCGTATCTTGTGGAATCTTTTTTCTAGGAGCAGAAGACTTTTTTCTAGCATCCCAATGGTTAATTGTTTTTGCACCTAAATTTTGCAACATCAAAGATATATGTGAAATTTGGTCGCCTCCTATAACTAATACACTCATACAATTTCCTTAGCAGGTACAACCCGTTGGTTTGATTAAATCAATTTTATTTTCAAGAACAATATGATTTGACATTTAAATCCTTTATGATAATGGTTATTAGAATAGTAGCAAATGAAATCTTATATTTTTATTAATATTGAGAGTAGTTATCAATTATCCAAAAGGCTTTTGAAAACTATAAGGGTTTTTGTTAAAATTATTAACTTCTCTTCGGAAACCGAAATTTATTTCGGTCGGTATAGCAAGCATCATTCCATAAATTGAACAAAATAGATTTCCACCTGCTTTTTTTTAAGTTCCAAAAGCTACAACTTCTCTTTTAGAACTTAAAAACGCACTAACTTATGCTAACGTACACAAACTAAAAAAGCTTAAAATGAGTAAGAAACGCTAGCTAACACTTTATTATAATCATCATTTGCAGCACTTTTATCATTATATTTTACATACATAATATTCGCAGACAACTCTTCAGTAAAGTTATATCCAACAGATAAGTTTAACTCAGCTTCTTTTGCCTTTGTTCCAGCATCATCATATTTTGTTTGACCATATACCGCTTCAAGCTCAATTCCTACTATTTCATAACCCACTAAACCATAGTATGTTTTTGCATCTTCCCCATAAATATTGTGACCATCCGCATCTTCAAAAGGGCTAATATTGTCTCCATAAGCAGACATACTTCCTGTTCCTTTTTTATCGGTTTTAATATAACCAGCTGCAAGTGCAACCCCTGCAACATTAAATCTTCCCTCAAAATTTAAAATATCTCCGTCTTCAACTCTATTTCCAAATCCATCTAAATTTCTGCTGTTCTCATTAGACTTAGCATAGTGTGCCGTTGCTCCAAACATATCGTTATCATAAGATACTTTTACCCCGTAAAACTTTGAAATATCAGGAACAGAATAAAAATACGGATTTAACTCTACGTTTTCAATGCTACTGTTTTTAACATCTAAAACATAAGCCCCTTTTTTACTAACTTCGTGAAAATCTTCTACAACATCAATCCCAATTTCTGCTTGTCTGTCTGTATATCCTACAACTATAGTAGTATCAGGAATTGCCGTAATACCAGCAACTACTGCTTCATTATAATCACCCAACCACTCTAAATCTATCTCTTGTCTACCCAGTGAAACAAAAAAATCATCGTGAGTATATTTTAGTGCAGCAACATTTATAACAGCACTGTTTTGATACGCTCGTTTATAATCACCCTCAACTCCATCTGCATCAATAACATCTTTGTTTTTTTGAGTAAATTTATGATTTGCTCTAGCACCCAAAGAAGCACTAAAACCATAAAAAGCATCGGTTTCATAGTTTAAACCAGCTGAACCTGAACTGTAACCCTCAGTAGGGTTGTTTTTATTACTTTGTCTTTGATAAAAAGCACTAACGTCTCCACTTGTTGTTCCATTAGCAAATGCCTCTTTAAGAGTATTTGAATCCGCAATAGCAAAAGTAGTGCTTAAAAGTACGGCACTTGTAACTAAACTAATTTTTCTCATAGTTGTCCTTTAAATTTTTTAAAATGATAATGAATATTAATTTAAACTAAGCTTATATTGAAAACTATTATCAATATAACTTTTAAAGTTGAATTAAAAAAGAATTAAATCCAATAAACACTTAATTGCAACTTTAGTTGCACACATGGTTAAATGAGGAAAATATTAAAGAGTAAAACAGCAGAAGCATTGCAATAAAAAACTACTCTTTTTTATTGCAATTGCACCCTATAAGAGTTTTTAAAACATAAACAATAATAGCGGCTAAAATTCCAATTCCAATAGTTTTAGGAGCACTTAAAAGATCTAAATACTCAAATAAAACAGCAAAAAGAATAAGAATAATATAAAATATTAACTGATTAGGATTGTTTCTGTCAAAAATGAAAAGCATTATTTTTTTACTAAAATATACTTAAACAGAACATATAAAACCGTTACCATACCTAACACGCTTAAAATTGCCGTTGGTGTAATTTCAACTTCTGGGCTTATTCCTCGAATATAATTAGAAGGGGCAAAAAGTATCATACTTGACATAAGCATAAATGAAGCCGTGATAACTGCAATAAGTTGAGCAAAAATTTTATGAAACCGTTGTTTGTAAAAGTCATAGACCAACTTCCATGTAATAAATGATGCAGTAAATGTAATAATGAAAACAATAATTTTGCCTGAGTTGTCCATTTTAACCTCTCTTTTGTTTTTTAAATTTTAAAACTATAGCTTAAATTTGCTATGAATTTGGAAAGATACCACAGCTTAATAGCAAAATGGTAGCAATAAAGGTAGTCAGATTTAATAATACCTCTCTTCGGAAATCGAAATTTATTTCGATAAATCTTAAGAATGTAAGTTATAAAAGTTGAGCATTTAATTGTATATTTAAGTAAATTAAAGCGTAGAAAAGCCTTAAATAAATTTAAGGTTCCAAAAAAGCCATAACTTACTACTATTTCAAAGCCCTATCGAGTACCCTTTTGATGCGAAAAGATTATAAACCTCTCTTCGGAAATCGAAATTTATTTCGATCAATCTTAAGAATATAAGTTATATATGTTGAGTATTTAATTGTATATTTAAGTAAATTAAAGCGTAGAAAAGCCTTAAATAAATTTAAGGTTCCAAAAAAGCCACAATTTAGTACTATTGACCTAACTTATTGTAATAAACATTAAAAAAACCATTAATCCCCCTAAATGCCGTTTTTTATACAAAAAAAGTGCAAAAAAGGCAAAAGATTGTTACTTTTAAACGCCTTAAAGTTAATTTATATTATAGTTAAGCCTAAAATATATTCAAAGGTTTTATTATGCGTAAAATAGTTGTAACTTCTGTTCTTTTGCTCAACTCATTACTGCTCTCAGACAGCATTGATGATTACAATCAAGGAATGATGGCGTATGAGAGCAAAAACTATCTCGAAGCTGCCTATTGGTATAAAAAAGCATCTAAAGTAGGGGAACCCTCAGCACAAACCAATTTAGCAATGATGTTCTACTTAGGACAAGGTATTAAACAAGATTATGCAGAAGCACTCTACTGGTTTGAAAATGCAGCCAGTCAAGGCAACCCAACAGCACAACTTAACTTAGGGTTTATGTATAAAAACGGTGTAGGTGCGTTACAAGATTACAGCAAAGCTCACTACTGGTTTGAACAAGCCGCACTTTGGGGCGATGCGTATGCACAATATAACATAGGGGAGTTACACTATTTTGGTTTAGGCATGGACAAAAGCTATGAAAACGCGTTTCCGTGGTTTGAAAAATCAGCAAACAATAACCAAAAAGAGGCACAATACTATTTAGGCTATATGTACGAAAATGCGCAAGGAGTACCACAAGACTTACAAAAAGCATTTTACTGGTATAAAAAAGCAGCCTTACAAAACTACGCCAATGCACAACACGCACTGGGGGTAATGTTTGAAAGTGGCACAGGCGTTGAACAAAGTTATAAAGATGCTTTTATTTGGTACGAAAAAGCAGCCAATGCCAGACTTCCTTACTCTAAATATAATTTAGCAAACCTCTATTACCAAGGTTTAGGAGTGGAGCAAAATTTTGAAAAAGCTTTACAGTGGTACGAAAAAGCTGCCAACCAAAACTATGTAGATGCGCAAGTTAGTCTAGCTTATATGTACGATATGGCAAAAAGCGTACCACAAGATTTGAAAAAAGCGTTTTATTGGTATGAAAAAGCAGCCCTTGCAGGCAATGCCACCGCACAATTAAACGTAGCAATAATGTACGAGTTCGCCCAAGGAGTTACACAAGATTACAAACAAGCCTCTTTTTGGTATGAAAAAGCAGCTCTTGCAGAAAAACCAGTAGCACAAAACAATTTAGCACAACTCTATTATGAAGGTAAAGGCGTACTACAAGACTATAAAAAGGCACATATTTGGTTTAAAAAAGCAGCTCATCACAAAATAGCCAATGCTCAGTACAAACTAGGAGACATTTATTTTAATGGGCTAGATGTAATTAAGAGCTATCAAAATTCTCTTTTTTGGTATGAAGAAGCCGCAAAACAAGGTTTAGTAGAAGCACAATATAAACTGGCACAAATGGCATACAAAGGTGAAAATGTACCACAAGATTTACCAAAAGCATTTTATTGGTTTGAAAAAGCAGCGTTACAAAACAATGTAAATGCTCAAATAAATCTGGCGTTTATGTACTACAAAGCACAAAGCGTTGAACAAGATTTGCCAAAAGCCTTTTATTGGTACAACAAAGCAGCACAAACGGGTAATAACATTGCCTTATACAATCTTGGGAATTTTTATTACAATGGCTTAGGCGTTGCTAAAGATGTTCAAAAAGCCATAGAACACTATGAAAAAGCAGCACTACAAAACAAAGAAAAAGAACAAATAAGTTAAGCCTA
>Ga0265294_10004601_pt1 | contig 17194 bp, 16 predicted proteins | sample MunlanPumphouse3_FD_192504 | JGI IMG/M metagenome (GOLD analysis project Ga0265294, IMG submission 192504) | Groundwater microbial communities from a municipal landfill in Southern Ontario, Canada - Pumphouse #3 | ecosystem: Environmental > Aquatic > Deep subsurface > Groundwater | place...
GGTTATGCCAAACGATGAGGCTATTTTGGAGTTTCAGGGTAAGTATGCGGGGTATTCGGTGATTATTTCCAATGATCTGAAGGATCCTGTTGAGGCGTTGATGATGTATCGGGCAAAGGATCGGGTTGAAAAGTCGTTTGATAATCTGAAGAATGATTTGGATGGGAAAAGGCTTCGTGTAAGGAGCGAGTGGGCGATGGAGGGGAGGATGTTTGTGCAGTTCTTAAGTCTGATTCTGGCGTCGTATATTCAGAGGGTGATGAGGGAGAAGGATTTGTATAAGAAGTATACGATGCAGTCGATTATTGAGGAGATGAAGATTCTCATGAGGATTACGCTGTCGGGAAGTAGGAAGGTTCTGTATTCGGAGTTGACGGCGGATCAGAAGAATATTTGTGAGGCGTTTGGAATTGAGGTGAGGACCTAGGTAAAAATTGGCGGGGGATTAGGTAATCAATATGCATATGTCTATAATCCTCAGGATCCTGTTGCCGTATGCAAAAATTTAAAAGTCATATTTCATCAGAAAAAAGATTTTAATCAACGAATTCATGATTTTTATGTCCGAAATGGTGTCAATAATCTTTTCCCTGAAGAACTCGTTGCATTTGGTGCCAAAGAAATTCTTAAACGAAAATCCATTACTCGAGTATCTGCTCAAGAATACTCCAAAAATAATCAACGTGACTTCACAGAAATAGAACAGTTGATTGAGGGCTGTGGTTATATTATTGAGGATAATCCTGCCTATAAGATTTCGAGACAACAGAGAAAGCGGAGCATCCGTAATCTCAAAAAATACAAAGGCGTGAAAGTTGGAGGCCGGAAGGTGTTCGTTTCAGAAAATTGATGAAGATTGACCAAATGTTTTGTCATTATGCTCAATCTTCAAAAATTTATGACACTCTTTTCTAGGTGAAAATATGTTCTCACATGATATGAATACGTCAACTTGATTCAAAAATAGAGAAGATCAGTGGATCTTTGTTCCTTCCGGCACATCCTTCAGCGGAATAAGGAGTGATGCCTCATCGCCTGCGGCAAACAGCATCCCGTTGCTTTCCTCGCCCCGGAACTTCGCCGGTTTCAGATTCACCACAACGATAATCTTTTTGTCCACCATCTCTTCAGGGGTATAGACATCGGCGATGCCTGACACGATCTGTCTGACCTCAGTCCCGATATCCACCTGAAGACGCAGAAGTTTCGTTGTCTTCGGGATTCTCTCCGCCTTCACGACCCGTCCCACACGGAGATCGAGTTTTGCCACATCGTCTATTGTTATGATCTCTTCTGATATTGGTTCTATTACTGCTTCCATAGTCTTCTTTCCTGCTGCTTTATTCTTCGAATCCTCGGCCCGCTTCGTAAGCAGGGCCTCCATCTCCTCACGCTGCTTATCTTCGATTCTGGCAAACAGCGGCTTCACATCGCCGAGAGTCTTGTTCTCGAACGGAATCATAGCATCGTTGATCGGGCGGCTCTCCACCTTGTCCGTGTAACCGAGCATCTCCCAGAGTTTCTGGGAAGACTCCGGCATCACCGGCTGCATGACCAGAGCACACGCCTTCACAATCTGGAGACAGTTCTTTAAAACCTGTGCTGCGGCATTCGGGTCCTCTTTCATGAGTTTCCAGGGCGCCGCGTTCGAGATATACCCGTTACCATAGGCTGCGAGAAGCAGGATTCCGTCGACTGCTGTCTTGAACTCGAACGCGCGGACTGCCTCTTCAATTCCTGTGAGTGCCTTTTTGATTTCGGCAAAGATCTCTGCTTCAACCGGCACATCCGGCACGTCGCCGAACTTGGTCTTGACGAGTGACATGCTCCGGTTCGCGAAGTTTCCAAAAGTGTTCACGAGCTCATTATTGATGCGTGCCTGGAATTCTTTCCAGGAAAAATCCAGTTCGCGGGTGTGGCTTGTGTAGGCAAGAAGGTAATATCTGAGGTAGTCTGCAGGCAGACCCTTGTCGAGATAATCCTCTTTCGTCCAGACGACATTGCCGCGCGATTTGGAAAACTTCTCTCCGTCAATCGTGACCATCCCGCTTGCAACGACAGCGGTTGGGGGTTCATATCCTGCGCCGTGCAGTAATGCCGGCCAGAAAACACAGTGATGATAGATGATATCCGAGCCGATGAAATGCACACGATTTCCGTTGCACCAGTATTTCTGCCAGCTGCCGCCGGTTTCATTTGCCCACTCTTCGGTGAAGGAGATGTATCCAATCGGCGCATCCACCCAGACATAGCAGACAAGATCATCAGATCCCGGGAACTTCACTCCCCAGTCCATCATGCGTGTGATGCACCAGTCTTTGAGTTCGTTCTCTACCCAACCGAGCGCATAATTTCTTGCATTGAGCGTTCCGCCGAGAGTTGGCAGGTATTCAAGAAGATAATCCTTGAAGCTGCTCAGCTTGAAGTAGAAATGCTTCTGCTCACGAAGTTCTGCCTTTGTTCCGCAGGTGGCGCAGACCGGGTCAAGAATTTCTCCGGGTTCCAGGTGTCGGCCGCATCCGGCATCACATTCATCGCCTCTGGCATGTTTTCCACAGTAAGGACATGTCCCTTCGACATATCTGTCGGGGAGGAACCTTTTACATTTCGGGCAGTAACTCTGCTGAATTGTCTTTTCATATACATATCCTCTGTCAATTAATGTCTGGAGGATTGCGGTGGTCCGTTTGTGGTTTGCAGGATCATCGGTCATCCCGAACCGGTCAAAGGAAATCCCCATCGATTTGAAGACCTCCTCAAAGTGAGCGTTATACTTTTCACAGATAGCCCGCGGGGTCGTGTGTTCCGCTTCGGCGGTGACGACGATTGGCGTTCCGTGGTTGTCAGAACCGCAGACGAAGACGATATCTTCCCCGAGACGTCTGAGGTAACGTACATAAAAGTCGCCTGGGATGTAGGTTCGGAGGTGCCCTAAGTGGCAATAACCATTTGTGTAGGGCAGACCACATGTAACGACTGTGGGCTTATTATTCATGAAGTATTATATGGACTGGAATGGTATTAAATCCTTGATTTACTACACACTAATTTCCTGAGTCTTCTGTTTTCTCTCCCGGAAAAGTATTAGGTCTCAACTTCTCATCATATATTGTAATGCGTAAACTAACCTTTCCTGTCAGGTCCCTCGGTTCTGCCCTTCCGTCAGACATTGATACCTCCGCTCTTACTGAGTGGATTCGCTCCCGGTATGGCAAAGAGACCGACCTGACTACCTGGAATGTTGAAACCACGCTCAAAGACCAGCTGCCGTTTGTGGAAATCCCCGCTGCCGGCGGAGCATTTTACTCAGACCGTATTGTCGATGCGTTCAACAATGTGGAGGATGGAATATTTATCCGGGATTTTGACCCGAAAACCCATCTTCTTCTTGAAGATGCAGCTCTTGCAAACTCCATTAAAAAACACTGCTGGTGGAGCATTCCCTCCCCTTCTGCCCTTAAAATCGAAGATGCCTATATTGGCGATGATGAGGAATGCCGGGTATCATTATCTGAAACCCTCAAGTCACTATGCAGGGAGATGCGGGATGCAGGAATTGCGGGTCACATTCTGACCACCGAGGAACCTGACGATATCGAACTTGAATACTTCTCAGGAAAACGGTATCTCTGGGTGGTTCCCGACTCATATCTGGAAACAATCCTTGAAGTCCAGCGCGATATTGTGATTACCAAAGAGGGTGTATCCCGTCTTTCAGATCTCATGGATACGTATGAAATCCGGAACATCTGCGTTCGTGATGCAGACCCGGAGTCGCTATCAGCTGTTCTTAATTATTTCGATCCGGAAAACATCAATATCTGCGGTACTGCCCCGGAGAAGGACCGGGTTTCATACTGGGCGAATCTTTCACGCGTATCCGTAAATAAGACCGATTGAGCGAAACATACACATCTATTCCCAACCAACATTTTTGCATCATATGTCTGCGAATGAATTGTATCGTGTCGAGGTCCGTGTCCAGAGTGGTCAGAAGAGATATTATCTTGTGCGTGAGGTCAACACCGATGCAAAAAAGTTCGCGGCAACCCGCCTGATCAAATCCGGAACCAAGCCGACCAGAGCTGAGATTACCCGGTGTACCGGACTCTACGGTTTTGATCTCGAGATGAAATGTCTTGCGAAAGTGGTAAAGTTTCGGGCAAAGAAGTATTCATTTGAAAAATTCGCAGATGACAATGAGTATTTCGAACTGGAACGATTCAGATATCTTGTCGGCCTGCTGGCACGCAGAACGACCGGTCAGGATATGGTAGCATATATTTCCGAAATCGCCCGTCTCGCCAATGTCGAGTTCACTCCCGCGGAAATCACCCGTATGCTTTCATCCGGGGAAATCCCGAGAGGCAAGCTCCTTTCCGGGGTAAACGTGGTCCAGAATCTGAAAAACGCTTATCAGACGCGTGCAAAGAAAGAGCATCTAACCTCTGGCAGAGTAATGAAAATCCGATCCGTTCTCTTACAGAACCTCGATATAACTCCATTTTCACCCGAGGATAATAGGATTCTTACCGGGCTGATCTCCTCTTTCAATGAAAAAATCAAAGAAAAATATCATCCATTCGAACAGTGCGTGCTCTTCTACGAAAAATTCATGGAGTCGTTCCCATCCGAGGTCCTTCTGGCAGCAGAAATCTATTCCCGCATGACAACAGGATTCGGTTACCCTGTTATCATTGGCAAATGGGAGGATATTATCGGATGGGTCAAAGAACAGAATACTGTTCTTGAGCTGGAAGTCAGGCATTCTTTCTCGGAAATGACCAAAGGAAAAACAGGAGTCAGACAAAAACAGCTTGATTTTTTTGAATAACCCCTCTATGATTTCTGCACATACATTCACAAGAACCGTGAATTTATCCGATTTATTAAGTAGTCAGAACTCTCACTAATATATACACTATCATGGACCGTGAATACCAACCAATCAACCTTAAAGATGTCTTAATTGAAATGAAAGACATCAGTGAACTCATGGTTGATTTGGCTTACTCTGCGGTGCTTTTTGAAAGCAACGCCATAGCAGATGAAGTCATAGAACTCGAAGAACGTATGAATGACCTCGTCTACCAGGCACGCATTACCAGTATGATGAGTGTGAGACGTTTAGAAGAAACCGAACCGATGAGCGGGCTCCTGCAGCTTGCCGAGGCATCCGAGCGGATTTCCAATCATGCAGCTGATATTGCAAAAAATATCATGCGGCATGTCTCATTTCCGGCAAATTTGCGGCGCGCTCTTCCCGAAGCGGAAGAAGCTACCTACAGGTCGGTCGTTGCTCCCAGAAGCCCGCTTGACGGGGCATGTCTTGGAGACATCAAGCTCCAGTCAATGACCGGTATCCGGGTCATCATGATCAGGAGAATGCGGCAGAGATTCTATGACCCCGATAAACACACTGTCCTTCGTGCTGGTGATGTCTTAGTCGGCAGAGGGTCTGAGTATGGATTTCCCGCATTCTGTGAACTCACCGGTCAGCCTGAACCAACAGACGAACCTGAACTATCAACACCTATCACTGATCTTGACCGGGCGGCTGCCCTGATGATTGAGATGAAAAACATCAGCGAACTCTCCGTCGGTCTCGCCTACTCGGCTTTGCTCCATGACAACATGGACCTCGCAAACGAAGTGGTGGCACTCGAGGAAGAACTCGATGAAATGCGGCTCAAACTCGATCTCTGGACACTAGAAGCCGCCAAGCGGACCGAAGATGTCACAAGCCTGCGGGGTATGCTCTACATGTCCTCGTTTGCTGAATCCATCTCGGATGCCGCCTGTTCTATCGCTGATGTTGTTCTTCGTGAAATCGAAGTTCCCCCGATTATCAAAAGAATCGTTCGGGAATCCGATGAAATCATCTCGTGGGTCATGGTCCATGAAGGATCCACGCTTGAGAATAAATCCCTTGCAGAGTCCCATGTCGGCACCGTTACGGGCATGGTCATCTTTGCAATTAAACATGAAAACAAGTGGGTTTATCGTCCGGGCAGAAATGTCTGTCTGTATGCCGGCGACCTTCTGGTCGCACGCGGCAGGCGTGACGGTGAAGAAAAGCTCTATGGGCTCTGCGGTGCAGATACCGATGAAATAGACGATTTTGAAGAGGAGTAAAAATAATGACTGATATAGTATACCGGCTTGGTCCGGGTTGTGATGTGGATGACATTGTTGAAGGCAGCATGTACATCGGGAAAGTCCAGGGATTTGCAACATTCGGGACTTTTGTCCAGTTGAATGATAAAGCCAAAGGTCTCCTGCATAAAAGCAATGTAAAAACCGATAAACAGGAACGCGATTCAATCATAGTTCTCGTAAACCAGATCAGGCCGAATGGAAATATCGACCTGAGAGAGGTCACTCTCCCCGCAGGAAGCTATGAAACCCAGCTCGTCGCGAAGACAATTAATCTTTCCCATCTCTCCGATCTTCAAAACAAAATCGGAAGAAATGTGACGATCGAAGCAGATGTCGTGCAGATTAAGCAGACCTCCGGTCCTACCATCTTCACCATCTGTGATGATACGGGTGTTGAGGATGCTGCGGCATTTACTGAAGCAGGCGTTCGCTCCTACCCCGAAGTAAATCTTGGCGATGTCGTGCGTGTATTTGGTGAAGCCACCCGCAGAAACAACCAGATGCAGATTGAAGTATCCGGCATGCAGATTCTCAGAGGAGAAGAAGCAGACAATGTCAGAGCAAGAATCAACCGTGCCCTTGAACTCCGTGCCGAACCTCCAGAGATAAAACCGTTAATTGAAAGCGAAGTGATTGACGCTCTCTGGCCTGAGATGCGCAAACTCGCGAAAATCGTCCGCCGTGCAGTCCTGACCCAGCAGCCGATTATTCTTCGTCACCACGCCGATGCAGACGGTATCTGTGCTGCCGTCTCTGTTGAAACCGCAGTCACCCAGTTCATCCGAGACAATGGCGGAGATCCCGATCAGGATAATTTCCTGTTCCGCCGTTCTCCCTCAAAGGCTCCATTCTACGAGATTGAGGACGTGACCCGCGATCTCGACATGCTGCTCAAGGACAATGTCAGATTCGGTCAGAAACTTCCGCTCATTCTCCTAATGGACAATGGATCAACCGAGGAGGACATGCCGTCATATAAAATGACTGATGTCTACAATCTCGACGTTATCGTTGCAGATCACCACCACCCCGATGACACCATCGACAAGTATCTTCGTGCCCACGTAAACCCCTATCATGTTGGAGGCGACTTCGGGGTTACTGCAGGTATGCTAGGAACTGAAATTGCCCGGCTCATTAACCCCTCGGTAGAATCCCAGATTCTTCACTTCCCGGCAGTTGCCGGTGTTGCTGACAGAAGCGAGGCTCCCGAACTTACCTCATATCTTGCCTTAATCGAAGGAAAATACACTCGTGAGGAATGCAAAGATATCGCACTTTCTCTGGATTACGAGCAGTACTGGCTCAGGTTTAACGACGGGCGTGAAATTATCAAAGACATTCTGAACTTAAACAACGCTCCGGAACGTCACGCAAAACTCGTTACTCTCCTTGTAACCGAGGCAAATCTCGCTATCGAGGATCAGATGAACACGATGATGCCTCACGTCAAAGATCAGAAACTTTCATCCGGAGCGAACCTGTTCCTTGCTGATGTGGAGATGTTTGCCCACCGCTTTACCTTCCCCCCACCCGGAAAATCATCCGGTGAAGTTCATGATATCCTCTGCAAGAAGTATGTCGGCGAGCCGGTTGTCACCCTCGGACTCGGTCCGGACTTTGCGGTCATCCGTTCACGTGGTGTGCTGATGAATATCCCCCAGATGGTCAGATCCATGCGGGATGAGATGCCCGGAGCAGGTATTTCAGGCGGAGGTCATTTAGTCGTCGGCAGTATCAAATTTGTCGAAGGCATGCGGTCTGAGGTAATTGCCAGAATGATTGAGAAAATCTCTGAATTTACAGCTGAATAACTGTAGATACACGAATTGCTCTTTTTTTAATCCAAACCAGCAGGTGTTGGATTATATAACAAAACCTTTATAATGTAAAAGATACAATACTTACGTAAGGTAAGTTAAAATGGCCGAACCCAAAACAATAATCGAAAGATACAATGGAACCCAGGCGAAAATCCTCGGATACCTGAAAGCAGGCGTTTCCAAGGGCGGCAGATTCTTTAAAGCGAAGTATATCGCCAAGGATCTTGGGTTATCCTCAAAAGAAGTCGGAACCAACCTTGCCATCCTCTCCGAAATTTGTGATGAATTAGATATCAGCCGCTGGAGTTATTCCAACAGTACCACGTGGATGGTAACGAACAGAGCCCTGCTCTAAATCGACCAGGTCTCTTTACATAAATTTTTTTCTTCCCGATGGGGAACAACAACCTTAATTACTGTTCCTTTCCTCTATCTTATTATGGCTGTTAAAATCGCTGAGATAGTAGAAACCTTGGAATTCGTTTCGGATATTGACGGAGTAAAGGACTGCCTGATGGCCCAGCAGGGTGAATACTGGTTCAACATTGACGTTTCGAAAGGTTCCGGTCTCAAAGCCGGCGACAAGGTACGTGTGATTGTTGAGAGGGTTGACTGAGCTGGAATATGAACCGGAAAACTCTGCTGATTGCGGGAATCGTCGTTATTGTTGCTGCAGTAATCTGTATCGTTCTGGTCCTTGCCGGTGGGTCTTCAATTACTGCGGATACTCCCGTTTATGAAAATGGTGTATTAAAAACATCCATACATTATGACGGAGAACAAAAAGATGTCTGGTTCCAGTACAATATTTTCCGTCAGGATACCCTCCTCTCCTCAACGCAGGTGCTGGATTCCCTGGCAGTGACCGGTACACTTACAAAAGGTGACTCGGTTTCCGAGCTTGAAATAAATCTTGAACCCGGGGAATATAAAGTTTTCATCTATGTTCTTGAGCGTGATGACGGAACTAAACGCATAACGGGTTTCATCCGTAATATTGTGATAGCTTGACGCAGATTTTTGATAATGCCCTGCTGTTTAATCCGGCAACCGGTGAATGGGTTCCCTCAGCGTTTTCCGTTGATGATGGTCTTGTGACTATTGTTGGGAAACCCGGGTCTATTCCCGGCACCTCTGTCACCAATCTGAATGGTGCACGGGTAGTGCCCGGTTTAATCGATGCCCACGTCCATATTGAAAGCACACTCCTGACGCCCCGCGAGTTCGGGCGCCTTGCTCTTCTGAATGGCGTTACAACCGTCATCGCCGATTCGCACGAGATTGCAAATGTTGCCGGGTGTGCCGGTATCGACTTTATGCTAATCGATGCAAAGAATTCCCCCGCGGATATTTTTTTCATGATTCCCTCCTGCGTGCCGGCGACCCCAAAGGATATCGGAGGTTCTGTTGTTTCGTATGCGGATATCGCGACCTACAAAGGGGTAAAGTCTGTCATAGGACTTGGCGAGATGATGAACGTTCCCGGTGTCCTCTTTGAGGATCCGGAGGTGATGGCAAAACTTTCGCTCTTTGACCACATAGACGGGCATGCCCCTATGCTTTCCGGCGAAGCGCTCTGCAGGTATGTGTCACACCACATCAAAACAGATCATGAGTGTATTTCAGCTGCCGAGGCAAAGGAAAAACTTGCTCTCGGCATGTATATTCTGCTGCGTGAGGGTGATGCCGCGAAAAACATCGCAGCGCTGGCAGAAATTGTAAATGACAGAACGGCGTCCCGCTGTTGTTTTTCGACCGATGACCGGCACGTGGATTCACGTATTCGTGAGGGGTCGATTGACCACTGTATCCGGGTTGCGGTCAGATATGGAATGCAGCTGGAAACAGCCATCAGGCTAGCGACGCTTTCGGCGGCAGACTGTTTCGGTCTTACCGACCGCGGCATGATTTCTCCCGGGAGAGTTGCCGATTTCTGCGTTTTAAAGGAGGGGGCTGATTTTATCATCAGAGATGTGTATAAGAATGGTGTTCATTCAGCATCAATGCCGAAACCCCATGCTCCCGCAGGATTCAAATCTCCGCCGTTCTCCTGCCGCATCCCTACCCCCGATGAGCTTGTTCTTCCGGAGGGCAGACTCAGAGTAATCGGGCTTGTTCCTGATGAAATCGTGACGAACACACTTGTCACCCTTTCACCCGGAAGTTTCCAGAAAGTAGTCTGCGTTGATCGATACCGGTCCGAAGGGTTTGGAGTGGGGCTTGTCAATGGTTTTGGTTTTGCAAAAGGGGCGATTGCAACTTCCGTTGCTCACGATGCCCATAACATCCTCGCGACCGGTGTTTCCGATGATGAAATCATTGCGGCTATTTGTGCCGTGCGGGATGCAGGCGGAGGTATGGCAGTCGTATGCGAAGGAAAGACAACCGTTCTCCCCCTTCCCTATGGGGGGTTGATGACACCTCTTTCCTTTGAAGAGGTTGTCACGCAGATGGACGAACTGACTGAACACCGGAAGAGAATTGGGGCATCCCCCGCAGCATTCATGCATCTCTCGTTCCTCTCGCTCACCGTAATCCCGCACCTGAAGATAACGCCCCGCGGACTTTTCGACGGGGATGCATTCTGCGATGTGCCGATTACTATGGATTGAGAGGAAAGACTATAGCTTTCCATGACAAATTACCTTCAATGATTGTTCGCAGGTTTCTCTCCCTGCTTCTCATCTCGGCATTTCTGCTGTTACCGGTCGGTGCAGGTCAGGCTTTGGCTCTCAGTAATCTGACGGTCACCCCCACAGAAACTCAAACGATTTCAGACAACAGCACCTTTGTTGAAGGCTCGAATCGTTACGGGTATCTGACAATCGAATCAGTGGCGTTCTCCCTCTCAGGAACTGATGCAGAGGTTACGGTTGAGTATGAGATAACGCCTTGGATTGCCTTCCTGGTGTTTCTCTTTGGCAAACAGGATTTAAAGAACAGGGTTCTTTCAGTAATTGGTTATCCGGAAACAGGTAAAGCCGATCAGGTGGTGACCTTCACCTATGTTGATAACGACCGGGCAGTCATCACCGTTAAGAACGCCGTGGTTGATTATAAGGACGGTTCCTACTGGTATCCTATGCATGAGTTTGGAACGGTGATTCCCACGCTGACTTTTGTGGTAGGGCCTGAGGATACAAAAATCTACAATAATACTCAGAGTATGCCAAAAGGATTCGGGTATTTTCAGTGATGCCCTTATCATATGAAAAATAAGAATACCTTTCAACCTATTTTTATTGTACTAAAAAATGTTGACAGCCCTTCAGATTTTGCATCCGGGGGTGTTCAATACTTCACTTTCTTATAAACCGGCTTTCTTTTATCTGTGGATGCTTCAGCTTCTTCCTCTTCTTTCTGTCTGATTTCAATCCAGGCAAGCATCTTCTTATGTACGGAAGGTCTGAAGTAGATTCCTGTGAAAGCTACTGCAAGACCTGCCAGTGTCAGAATAATCAGTGCAGCAATTCCTTCTGTTGTTGTGAACGGGAACGGTTCAATCGGAGAGATGGATAGGAAATAAATTACTGTCCCGTAGAGAATCATACCTATTGCGGCGATAAAGAACGGTACAACAAATATTCTGGAAATACCTGCCTGGTAATTCTGAATATAATCAGTAATCTTTCCGCCGGATGCGATTAGTGCTGCAATTATTATCCAGATAATTGAACCATACATGAATGTCATGATATGATAGATGAGACCTACGTCTCCGGTATTCGGGTAGTAGGTAATAACACTCATCAATCCGGAAATTCCACCGGCAAGAATGAGAATTACTGCGACGAGATACGCAATAAAGGAGAATCTTCCCTTCTTGAAAGAATCGATGACTGCATGCCATGCGTATATGAAATAATCATCCAGATTAAATCCCTTGAACAGGAGGTATAATCCTATTATGCCTACAGCGACAAGGGGGGCAGAAACCGCGGGCGCAAGCAGAGCAACCAGGGAGTAAAGGACAAGCACCAGTCCGATCGGGAGCAGAATTCCTTTTGCAATCTTAGGGTCGTTAAAGAGTTTTTTGATAATATAGTATGTTCCCTCGATGTTTGGCAGCTGTTTGATAACCACCCTGACAACACTTGCTACTTTCAGATGCGACTGAATAATTGGGAGAACATATTCGTCCTCGGCACCGTCAGAGATGAGAATACAGTCTGTAACGCCGGTATCTTTGATGACGATCTGGAGAAGATCGGAAATTCGTCTGTCTCCTTCGAGCATATTCATGTGGTTGCCGCCGATTACGGCGATTTCCACATCATCTCCCTTCTCTTTCAGCAGGTCATATGTTTTTATGGCCTGAAAGATTGCATTCGTATCGGAATCCTCGGGGTCGGCTATTCCAAGTCTTGTTGCAGCATCAAGGCACGCTTCCCGGCCAACGGCAGGGCTGACTATGCCTGCCTTATATCCTACGTCATCATCCCTGTCAATGCTTAGAATCAGAGTACGTGCCGTCATTCTTATACAATTACCATTTATCGATTATATATCTGTGGGAAAAAAGCAGTAAAAAATATGGGTGATATTTGTGAAACTTCAGATAAGCTTGGAGCGCTGAAGTTTTAACAGGTCCTCGGTAGTCAGTCTCTCTCCGCTCTTGAATGCGTTGAAGATGTTTTCTGCCTCCTTTCTTGCGGACTTGTTCTCTTTTACGCTCTTTACTTTCTTCTGCTTTGAGCGTATGCCTGTCAGGACTTTATCGTAATCACGCAGCTGTTTCTGGCATTCGAGGAAGCTCTTGTGCTCAGCATCTGCAGCTTCCTGTGCTTCGACGAACTGTTTGTGTTTTGCATCTGCACCCTCCCGTGACTTGTCTGCCTTTCTGTAGCATTCGACCATTAAGTCGTGGTGTTTCTGAGCAAGTTCTGCTTTTTCGGTGACTTCTGCGTGAATTGCAGATGCCTGTTTGCGGAATTCACGGGCGTCGATTAAAAGTCCGCGGACTTCTTTGTTCTGTTCATGCTCAACTACCTGGTCTTTGAGTTCGGATCTGAGCTGTTTGATTTTGTCAACAAGTTCATTCTCCTTCTCTTTGGACATCGTCTCGGTCTGCTGTTTCACTTCGAGCTGGTCAATCTGACGCTGGATGTCTTTTGAAGTGGGCTTCTTTTCGTGGCTCTGCTGGGCTGCGGCACCGCTTCCCTGTTCTCCACGAAGAGCATCGATTTGTTCAAAGAGGGCGTTTGCCTTGTCGTTTAACTCGTTCCTCTTTTCTTTCAGGGACTGAACCTCGGTGTTGGACTGGTCACGGAGCTCTTTGTTTTTCTGTGCGTCCTCAACATACTGGCGTGTTGCATTGTTTAACTCGTTTCTTTCACGGGCAAACTGGCTTGCCTGTGCGTTTAACTCGTTACGTTTTGCTTTGTGTTCTTCAGACTCTTCAAGAAGTACTTTTCTTTTATCGACAAGATCTTCGGTCAACGTTCTTACCTATCCTGAGCAGCCGTATGTGGAGAGAATCTTTCGAGAGGAGTCTGTGCAGGAGAAAAATCAGATATACATGAAAAATGACGTAAAAACAAGTTCAAAGTTCCAATGATAGTATTCAATCTCCTGTACTGGCTGCCGATTCTCCGGATTCTTTCAACTCCACAGATATACGACTTTCCTATAATTAATTGAGATACATACTAATAAATGTGTCGTAAGAATACTGATAAAAACAGGCGATTCACGCCAACTGGTAAATCCAGGTCGGGTGTTTGGGACAGACCGAGTATATGTCTGTCCCACTATATTCTATGATTATTTTTCCCGTATGTGTGGTGTGATGTGGTGTGTGTGTAGGGGGACTTTACATAATCCAGTCAAACGAGGATCCGCTGCGTGCAGTTGCGGTGTTCTGTTGATGGGTCATGGGTGATGATGAGGTAGATGGACTGGGTGATGAGTAACTTGAGCTGGTGTTGCCTGCCTGGAAGGTAGTGACAGAGTGACCGCCGAGAATCTGGGGGCTCTGAATACCGGTCATAATTGCAAGGACAGATACTTTACCTTCGTAATCTTTGCGAACTCTGGCTCCCCAGATGACATCTGCGTGCGGGTCGAGTTCGTAGGTGAGCTGTTGTGCAATCTCTTCTGCGTCGTGGAGGGTTAAGTCATTTCCTCCGGTGATGTGAATCAGACTGCCGGTTGCTCCGCGGAAGTCTATGTCGAGCAGTGGGTGGGCAAGGCAGTCACGGATGACAGATTCTGCTTTGTTCTGTTGTTTGGACTCTCCAACGAGCATGACTGCAAGTCCGCCTTTGCTCATGATGGCGCGGACATCAGCGTAATCGATGTTGATTAAGGATGGTTCGGTGATTGTCTCGGAGATTCCTTTGACAGTTTCTGCGATAATCTGATCCATAACGGAGAATGCCTGACCAAGTGGAAGGTTCGGTACAAAGTTCTTGAGTCTGTTGTTGTCGAGGACAATAACTGAGTCTGCTGACTGACGCAGTGCTTCAAGACCTTCTTCAGCTTTAAGCATTCTCGCCCGCTCAACCTGGAACGGATAACTAACCATTGCAACTACAATTGCGCCGTGTTCCTTTGCAATTTGTGCGACAACTGGCGCAGATCCGGTTCCGGTTCCTCCGCCCATGCCTGCGGTAATGAAGACAAGGTCGGCATCTTTCAGAATCTCTTCGAGAGTCGGGCGTGCCATTTCTGCTGCGCGGCGGCCTACATCAGGGAAACCTCCGGCGCCAAGACCGCGGGTAAGTGATTTGCCGATTAAAACGCGCTTGTCTGCCTGAATCATATCCAGGTGCTGTTTGTCGGTATTGATTGCGATTGTCTCGGATCCCGCAACTTTCATGTTGTGGAGTCTGTTAACTGTGTTGTTTCCTGCTCCTCCGCATCCGACAATCACAATTCTTGGCTGTCCAAGCATGTCATCGTCGTCAACAATGGAACTCGTCTGGATTCCTTTTTCGAGCTCTGAATTCTTCAGTGCTTCATTGATAATACTCTGCATTTTTTCTTAACACCCCAAATAATTTTACATGTTAAAGTCGTACGTCGAATGTAGAAACCTGATCACTTTCACGCATGAGTTTCTCGCCCCGCTGGGAGAGAAATCCTCTTACAGCATATCGTACTGCTTCTGATACTGATGGAAACTCACCTGTATCAACGAGTTTCTGGAGCAGTATGACCTGCTGATCGGGTAAGCGTATTGTGATTCGGTTCATTATAACTCCAATCTGACTTGTGTCAGCCAATTGTCTGCCTTTTGTCTGACACATGTAAGACACTAGGCCGACGTCCGGGTTTGGACAAAATCTAATTGGATGTTTAAGTATATAATACTATTCTGCACGAATCCGGTCATTTATTCTCTATTCTCTTCTATCTGTGGTTTATTTATGTCGACAGAGACCACGATAATAGTATAATATGCAGGAACATTTTCCCAAAAAAGCGGTTCATGGTGGTAGGATTCTCGCGCTCCGGCAAAATAACACTGGCAATCTTCTTGACGTGAGTGCAAGCATGAATCCGTTTGTTCCCGACGTATCCTGCGACTTCCGGAATGCTGATCTCTGCGCGTACCCTGATGACTCATACACGGCTTTGAAGGAAAAAATAGGTCGTGTTTTTTCCCGCGATACAGAAGAAATATGTGTCGGAAACGGCTCGGCAGAGTTGATCCGGGTATATTGCAATGTGGTGCTCTCCCGTCATGATACTGTCAGAATCGATTCGCCGACCTTCTCAGAATATGACCTTTCCGCCAGGCTTGCCGGAGCAGATGTTATTTCCGGAAAAGATGCCGATGTCCGTATCCTCTGTAACCCGAATAACCCGACCGGCATTTTAACACCCAGAAGTGAAATGCTCTCGATTCTGGATGACTGTTCAAAAAAAGGCTGCCGGTTCTTTGTAGATGAAGCCTTCATGGAACTCGCCGCACGAAATGAGTCCATCTCAGATATCCGATCAGAGAATCTTTTTGTGATGCGTTCGATAACCAAATGTTTCTCTGTCCCGGGAATACGGTTCGGGTTTGGTTTTGGTCCTGCGGATCTGATTGAAGAAATGGAAACCGCGAGAACTCCTTGGACTGTGAATGCCTTTGCTGAAGCCTATACTATGTCGGCACTTGATCACTACGATGAACTGGCTCTTTCAGCGGCAAAAATATCTGCAGAACGCGAATGGTATTTTTCGCGCCTCACCGATTTGGGCTTGCACGCCGATAAAAGTTCGGCGAACTATATATTAGTGCATCTTGGAAGGAATGCGGCAGAGTTCACGAATGCCATGCTCAAACACGGGATTCTTGTCAGAGACTGCACATCGTTCGGTCTTCCCGAGTCGATCAGGATTTCGGTTGAAACCCGTGAGAAGAACACCCGTGTTTTAGAGGCATTGTCTGCATGCTTGCACTGATTCTTGCAGGCGGTGAGGGGTCGAGACTCAGGCTTGGAGAAAAAGCTCTGGTCCCGGTTCATGATCGTCCGATGATTTCCTGGGTGCTGGATGCATTCGCCGGGGCGGAGTGTGAACCCTATGTCGTGACTTCGCATAAGACCCCTTTCACCCGGAACTGGTGCCGTGCGAATAATGTCGAATTTATTGACACGACCGGTATCGGTTATGTGGAAGATCTCCGTGAAGCCGTTGAGCTTTCCGGTGAGGATGGTCCGATTTTTACCTCCGCGGCCGATATCCCGTGTCTGACTGCAGAGATTATCCTGAAGGTTCTTGATGCGTATCATGCATCTGGAAAATCTGCATGTTCCACCTGGATTCCGCTCACCCTCTGCAATAAATACGGAATGCAGCCAAGATACCGTGAACTGATAAACGGAGTCCCGGCCACTCCCTGTGCGTTAAATATATTCATGGGTAGTCTTGTTGACGAGGTTCAGGATGAACTCTGTCTCCTGCTCGATGAGCCGGGTCTGGCGTTCAATATCAATACACGCGAGGAGCTGTCTGTCTTGGAGAAAGAATTCAGTTCTATCCGTGGAATCTAATTTAGCCTATCCTATTCAAAGAATGCCTCTACGAAAAAGCAGGAGCCGTAAGTATAAACACTCTCTCCTACCAATAATATCTACTCAACATGGCAGATGCAGATATTCGCAATGATATATATGTCCTGGCACTTCAAAACGCCGTGAAACACAAGGCTGTTCCGCGTGCCGGCGCCATTTTAGGCAGTGTAATGGGAACCCACCCCGAACTCCGTGCAAAAGTAA
>Ga0265294_10004605_pt1 | contig 17181 bp, 14 predicted proteins | sample MunlanPumphouse3_FD_192504 | JGI IMG/M metagenome (GOLD analysis project Ga0265294, IMG submission 192504) | Groundwater microbial communities from a municipal landfill in Southern Ontario, Canada - Pumphouse #3 | ecosystem: Environmental > Aquatic > Deep subsurface > Groundwater | place...
AAACCTGTTGTTTCTGTGTCAAAGCAGAAAAAATCCTGTACAGAGATTTTGGCTAAAAATTCATTGATTTTGCTTTCATTATCAAGCAAATAGTAGGAGTGAGGTTCCGTTTTTAAGCTCCTGAGAATCGATTTTTTTGAATCGTCCTGCCCACTGGTGGGAAATATTTTATTCTCGGAGGTGTTTTTTGCCTCGCTTTTCAGATTCGATTCTTTTTCATTGCCTGTTTCTGAATTATTTTCAATCGGGGATTCGAAAGTATCCCAAATGGAAATTTGTCCGTGAGTTTCCGTGATTTTTTTTGGATGCTCTTTGGGCTTTTCAATAACAGGTGTAGTCGTAGAGTTTTTTATTCTGTTCAAAAAATTTCGGAATTCCAATTCTTCAAAAATTTCCTGAAGTTCATTTTCATGGATGGGCTCCCTGATTAATTTGTCTTCTTCAAATTCAATGGGGACATCTGTCCGGATGGTTGCCAAAAATTGGGAAAACAAAATCTGATCTTTGTTGTTGGTTATTTTGTCTTTGAGACTGCCTTTCAGTTGCTCGGTGTTTTTCAGTAGATTTTCTATGCTTCCGAATTGGGAAATCAAGTTCTTGGCTGTGACTTCGCCGACTCCCGGGCAACCTGGAATATTGTCTGAACTGTCGCCCATCAATCCCAGATAGTCTATCATCTGTCTGGTATTAGTCAGGCTGTACTTGCTTTTGATTTCTTCAGGCCCCAACACTTCGCAATCATTTGATCCGTATTTAGGCTTGTACATGAACACTTTATCCTTGACCAATTGTCCGTAATCTTTGTCCGGAGTCATCATATATACGGTGAAACCGGCTTTTTCGGCTTTCCAGGCAATCGTTCCAATGACATCGTCTGCCTCAAAACCAGCGACCTCCAGTATGGGAATACGGTATGCTTCAATGATTTTTTTGATATAGGGTACGGACTTACGGATGACTTCAGGAGTTTCTTCGCGTTGTGCCTTATATTTTTCGTAGGCTTCATGTCTGAAAGTTGGACCGGAAGGATCGAAACCCACGGCAATGTGGCTGGGATTTTCCCGCTTGAGCAAGTCTTCAAGTGTATTGACAAATCCAAAAATGGCAGATGTATTCTGACCTTTTGAATTCATTCTGGGATTTTTAATGAATGCGTAATATGCTCTGTAAATTAAGGCATAAGCATCCAATAAAAACAGTTTTTTTTCACCTTCCATTTTTCATTTTTTTGGCGTTCACTCTTTTCATTTGATACCGGACTGTGTAAAAGTACTAAAAAATGAGCTTACATCTTTTTTTTATTACTTTTGTATATCTAATGAGAAGTTATGATTGATCAGATTCGGAAACCAGTCGAAAAAGAATTCCGTCTTTATGAAGCCGCTTTTGATGAGGCCGTAAAGACTGACAATGTATTGTTGGGAAACATCCTTAAATATATAAAGTCGACCAAAGGAAAAGAGTTACGTCCGATTTTGGTTTTACTCACTGCATCCTTATTTGGTAAAATTGGTAGCGACACCATTCAGTCGGCTGTTTCTCTTGAACTATTGCATACTGCAAGTTTGATGCATGATGATGTCGTTGATGAAACGTATCAACGACGGTCAAAATATTCAGTCAATGCTTTATGGAATAATAAGATATCCATTCTTGTGGGGGATTATTATCTATCTAAATCCGCTCATATTTCTGCGCAAATGAAAAATCGCAGAGTCACACCACTTTTGGCTCAGTTGGGTTGTGACCTGGCTGATGGTGAACTTCTTCAATTGACAAATGAAAATAAGTTGCAGATTGATGAGCCTGTTTATCTTGATGTAATCAAGAAAAAGACAGCCAAGACCTTTGCTTTTTGTACCCAGGCAGGTGCTATTTCTGCCGATGCCAATGAGTTGGAGGAGGAGCAACTTCGACTTTTTGGGGAGTATTTGGGTATGGTTTTTCAAATGAAAGATGATATTTTCGATTATTTTGATTCCGGCGATATCGGTAAGCCTACAGGGAATGATTTGAAGGAAGGGAAGATGACCTTGCCTTTGATTTTTGCTTTAAAAAATGCCGTTAAAAACGATGCAAAACCAATTTTGAACATGATCCGGAATAAGGATTATTCGGTTGAAAATCTGAAAAATATGAGTCAGTTTGTTTTGGATAGAGGTGGTATTCAATATGCTGAAAAAAGGATGCAGGATTACAAGCAACTGGCCATTCAGTCCTTATCTGGGTTTCAGGATTCTTCGGGAAAGAAGGCATTGCTGAATTGTCTTGATTTTGCCATGATGCGTTCCAAATAATTTTGAATATAGATGAAAAGCTGCCTTTTGAGCAGCTTTTTTAAACCATAGATATCTTCTACTTTGCTTTTTGCCTAGAAACATTCTTTCCTTTTTCCAAGTATTTCGCTTACGACGTTATTGGCCAGTTTGCTGGCTCCAAATCGAAGCAAATCTCTGTTCAGCCATTCTTTACCCAAGACTGATTCCACAATGCAATAATATTTTAATGCTTCTTCGGTGGTAGATATTCCTCCTGCTGCTTTGAAACCGACTTTTCGACCGCTTATTTGGTTATATTCGTGAATCATTTGGCACATGCAATAAGCTGCTGTGGTGGAGGCTCCCTTTTCCAGCTTACCGGTGGACGTCTTGATGAAATCTGCCCCTGATTCCATTGCCAATATGGCCGCTTTTTGCAAATCATTAATGTTGAGAATGCCGGATTCAAGGATCACTTTCAGATTGGCATCCTTGCATGCTGCTTTCAATTCCTGGATTTCTTCCATCACTTCTGCATACTTGCCTTCCATGATTTTTCCAATGGGTATGACGGTATCGATTTCTGTAGCACCATCCAATAGGGCGAGTGACGTTTCTGCTATCTTAATTTCTATAAATGTCTGTGAGTGGGGAAAACCTCCGGTAACTGCGGCTATTTCAGTGCCTTCTGTCAAGGTTTCCCTGACTGTTTTAACCATGGAAGGATAAACACAGATGGCAGCCACGTTGGGTAGTTCCGGATAATTATCTCCAAAGTCATTGACCTTAACGGTAAAGTTTGCGATGCTTTCTTCGTTGTCTGTTATATTCAGGCTCGTCAAGTCTATACAGCTCAAAATGGTTTCATATACTTTTTGAGTGCGGTTTTTGGTCCTATTTTCGTTCAGGATGGCCGTTACTTTTGCTTCTATTTCTGATACTGAAAGCTTGGAATATTGGTTCAAGGCTTCTGTTATTTTATCCATTTTATGGGAGTTTTATGTTATTTTTATGACGTTCTTTATCTCTATTCGTCTTTTTTTCGATATTTTTTTCAAATGCTTCCGTCAGGTTGACGCCTGTTTGATTGGCCAGACATAGTAGTACCCAAAGCACGTCCGCTATTTCATCTGCCAAATCCTTGTTTTTTTCGTTTTCCTTAAAGGATTGTTCGCCGTATTTGCGTGCCATGATGCGTGCGACTTCACCGACTTCTTCGGTGAGAATGGCCATATTGGTGAGTTCGCTGAAGTACCGAACACCATAGGTTTTGATCCATTCGTCCACTTTTTTCTGAGCTTCTTCCAGAGTCATTTATTCTTTGTTTTTGGTGTCCATGATGATGGTTACCGGTCCGTCGTTGATCAGTGAAATCTGCATGTCTGCGCCGAAAATTCCGGTTTGTACTTCTTTTCCAAGATAGGAACTCAGTTCTTGAATGAAGCTTTCATAGACAGGAATGGCAAAGTCCGGTTTGCTGGCCCTGATAAAGGAGGGCCTGTTTCCTTTCTTTGTTTGTCCGAATAAAGTAAATTGGCTGATTAATAATATGTTACCGTTAATGTCGAAGATAGACTTGTTCATTAACCCTGCTTCATCGCTGAATATACGGAGTTGTACGATTTTTTTTGCAAGCCATTCAATATCATCTTGATTATCAGCATCTTCGATTCCAATTAGGACGAGTAAGCCCTGCCCAATACTCCCATTAATCCGCCCTTTTATTTCGACACTGGCCTTGGAAACCCTTTGTATGACTGCTCTCATTCATTCACTTTCTTTGAGTGCAAAAATACGATTATTTTCTCTGCTTTTGATTTCCCGACTATCTTTTCGATACCTTCTCTGCTTGCTTCCCTGATCTGTTTGACACTTTTGAATTGTTTCAAAAGTAGTGTCTTCGCCTTTTCTCCGACGCCTGGTATTTCGTCCAATTCTGAAAGGATCTGGTTTTTACTGCGTCTATTTCGGTGATGGGTGATGCCAAATCTATGTGCTTCGTCCCTTAATTGTTGGATAAGTCTCAGTGTTTCAGAGTTTTTATCCAAATATAATGGTATCGGGTCAAATGGGAAAAAGAGTTCTTCCAGATTTTTTGCGATTCCTATCATTTGTAATTTTTCGAAGACTCCTACTGATTTTAAGGCTGTTACTGCTGATGACAACTGTCCTTTTCCTCCATCGACAATGACCAATTGTGGCAAAGATTGACCTTCTTCCAATAGTCTTCGGTATCGTCTTGTCAGCACTTCTTCCATGGACGCAAAATCATCAGGCCCTTCCACTGTTTTAATGTTGAAATGTCGATAATCTTTCTTGGAGGGTTTGGCATTCTTGAATACCACACATGAAGAAACCGGGAAGCTTCCCTGTATGTTTGAATTATCGAAACACTCTATGTGGAGGGGCAATTCGTGAAGGTTCAGATCCTTCTTGACGGTCGTTAATATACGTGTCGTACGCTGTTCCGGATTCAGCTTTTCCTGTTGTTTGAGCATGTCCAACTTGTATTGCCTGACATTTTGGAGCGAGAGGTTTAGGATTTTTTTCTTATCACCTCTCTGGGGTACTGTAAATGTCACATTTTCCAATGCCACTTCTGGAATAAATGGAACGATAATCTCTTTTGCAGGACTGTTGAATCGGTGTCGCATTTCGTAAATAGCAGTACTCAACAAGGCTTCTTTCTCTTCCTCTAACCGTTTTTTATATTCAATGGTCATTCCTCTGACGATACAACCGTTTACAAGATATAGGTAATTGATGATGGCCGACTGTTCGGTCTCATCAAAAGAGAATACTTCTATATTGTGCAAACCTGAATTGACGATGGCTGATTTGCTTCTGTACTGTTCGATCAATTCGTATTTTTCTTTGATTTGCTGTGCTTTTTCAAACTGCAATCCTTTGGCTAACGACTGCATTTTATCAAGTAATAATTTGCTGATATTCTGTATGTTGCCTTTTAATATTTCTCTGATTTGCCGAATATTCTCATTGTATTCCTCTTCACTCTGCAATCCTTCACATGGCCCAAGACACTTCTTGATTTGATATTCAAGACAGGTTTTGTATTTCCCCTGTTTGATGGCACTTTCAAGCAGGAGGAGTTTGCAGTTTCGGATTGGATAGATCTTCTTGATCAGATCAAGCATGGTCCTGACCATTGGAATTGAACTGTACGGACCGAAATATTCAGATCCGTCATGAACGATGTTCCTTGTTTGGAAGACTCTTGGGAAATTTTCTTTTTTGATGCAAATGCTTGGGTATGTCTTGTCATCTTTTAACAAGACATTATATCTTGGGCGAAGTTCCTTGATGAGATTGTTTTCTAATAGAAGTGCGTCTTCTTCTGTATCGACGACAATATATTTCAAGTCTCGGATCTTTTTGACAAGAACTCGTGTTTTGGGAGAATCCTCATGGTCTTTGAGGAAGTAGGAGTGGACACGCCTTTTCAGATTCTTTGCCTTACCTACATAGATGATTGTCCCGGTTTCATCAAAATATTGATAGACTCCGGGATTATCAGGTATTCTGTCCAGCTGCTCCTGAAGAGCATCAGAAATAGGGTAAAGGCTTTTCATCTGTTGGAAGTTGTCATTTAGAAATGAACCATGGATTCAACCCTTTTCGGGTTTTCAAATAGTTCCCTGCCTTTTAAATCATCCAGTTCAATGATGAAATGAATATATAATTCTTTGATACCGAATTGCCTGATTAATTTTTCTGCCGCCAACATGGTACCACCTGTGGCAAGTAAATCGTCATGAACCAAAACGACATCTTCAGGTACCAATGCATCTTTGTGCATCTCAATTTCATCAATGCCATACTCTTTTTCGTAGGATACGGCATTGGTCTCTGCGGGCAGTTTTCCTTTTTTACGGATGGGAACAAATCCTACGCCCAATTTCTCTGCGAGTATTGCCCCCATGATAAAGCCTCTTGATTCGATACCCACAATTTTCGTTATCCCTTTATCTTTGTACAAATCATACATTTCTTCTGCTATCTTATGCAGAATTTTCCCATCCTTCAAAGCTGTCGTGATGTCTTTGAACTGGATACCCTTCATTGGAAAATCCGGAATATTCCGGATGGAGTTTTTAATGTCTTCGGTCATCTTGGTCTTTATTTTAATGTTCCACGTGGAACAATTCGTCTATCTTCCTAATAATACGAGCAGTATGTTGATATCATTCGGAGAAATTCCGGGAATTCTGCTGGCTTGTCCAATGGTCTCAGGTTGGATCTTGCTCAATTTTTGTCTGGCTTCAATGGAAAGTGCATGGATGCTTTGGTAGTCAAATTTGTCTGCAATCCGGATATTGTCGAGCCGATGGATTTTATCAGCGATGCCTCTTTCTCTTTCAATATAGCCTTGATATTTAATACGTATTTCTGTAGCTTCAACCGTTTCCTCTTTCCTGTCTGTTATTATTTCAAGTTCACTTTTCAGTGCAGGAATATATTCCTGGAGGTTTTCGAAGTTTAACTGTGGGCGAAGCAAAAGATCTGTCAATCTCACGCCTTGTTTTAAAGGTGTCGTGTCAAGTTTTTCCAAAGCTTCATTGATGTACTTGGCCTTGATGGAATAGTTGTCACAAAAACGGAGCAGGTTGTCTATCTGTTTTATCTTATCATTTAAAAGCTGATAGCGGTCGGATTTGGCCAAACCGAGTTGGTAGGATCTTTCTGTTAAACGCAAATCTGCATCATCCTGTCGTAAAAGGATGCGGTGTTCTGCTCTGGAGGTGAACATCCGGTATGGTTCATCAACTCCTTTTGTGACCAAATCATCGATTAATACGCCAATATATGCTTCGTCGCGTGCTAAAATGAATGGTGCTGCATTTGAACAGTTCTGATGGGCATTGATCCCTGCAATGATTCCCTGACCTGCGGCTTCTTCATAACCTGTAGTTCCATTGATTTGACCGGCAAAAAACAGGTTTTTTATCAACTTGGTTTCAAGCGTGTGCTTGAGTTGTGTCGGATCGAAATAGTCATACTCGATGGCATAGCCGGGACGATAAATATGAACATCACGGAAGCAAGGAATTTCCTTCAACGCATTTAATTGTATATTCAGCGGTAGGGAAGAAGAAAAGCCATTGAGATAATATTCCCGGGTGGTTTCCCCTTCAGGCTCAAGAAACAATTGATGATGGGTCTTATCGGCAAAAGTGAAAATCTTGGTTTCTATGCTGGGACAATACCGTGGACCAATACTTTTAATTTGTCCGTTGAAAAGGGGAGAGTCGGCCAACCCGCTACGTAAAATGTCATGAACTTTCTCATTGGTAAAACATATCCAGCAGTTTCTTTGTTTGAGTTGACGTGGCTTGAAGTCCAGATAGGAGAATTTGTGAAAGTCATTTTCGCCCAACTGCTCTTCCATTTCATCAAAGTGAACGCTTCTTCCGTCAATACGGACTGGTGTTCCTGTTTTCATCCTGTCTGTGGTGAAACCAAAATCTTTCAATTGTTCGGTTAAACCGACTGACGCTGGTTCTGACATTCGCCCACCTGAAAATTGTGTCCGTCCGATATGGATCAATCCATTTAGGAAGGTGCCTGTCGTAAGAACAACACTTTTAGCCTGAAACTCCACATTCATCGTGGTTTTTACACCTGTCACCGCCCCGTTTTCAAAGATAAAGCTTTTGGCAGTGTCTTGCCAGATGTAAAGATTATCGGTGTTTTCAAGAATCTCTCTCCAGGCGAGAATGAATTTTTGCCGGTCGCTTTGTGACCTTGGGCTCCACATGGCCGGACCTTTTGAACGATTCAACATACGAAATTGAATGGCGGTCGTGTCAGTCACGATTCCTGTTTGTCCACCAAGCGCATCAATTTCACGCACAATCTGTCCTTTAGCAATGCCTCCGATGGCAGGATTGCAGCTCATTTGTGCTATTTTGTTCATATCCATTGTGATCAGTAAAGTCTGGGAACCCAGATTGGCAGCTGCAGCTGCAGCTTCACAGCCTGCGTGCCCAGCTCCGATCACTATGACGTCGAAATTAAACTTCATTATTTTATAAAGTATTGATTTACAAGAATCTAAATGTGTATTTTTAATGCTTCATCTTCTTTCTGATGCATTATTATTTCGGTTTCAGGTGTTTTGTCTTTAAATCCGCAAAGATGCAGAATACCGTGGATGATGACCCTTTTCAGTTCAGATTCATAAGAAAGGCCAAGCATCCTGGCATTGGATTCAACTGTTTCGATACCAATGTATATATCGCCTGAAATCTTGGCTTGCTCTGAGTAGTCAAAAGTGATGATATCCGTATAATAGTCGTGGTGCAGATATTGATTGTTTACCTCTAAAATCCTTGCGTCAGAACAAAAAATGTAATTGATTTCACCGGCTTTTTTCCCATGGGAAACTGCAACCCGATTGATCCAGTCTGTGATGATATCCTGGTCAATTCCGGGAAGATCACAATCCTCTGAGTAATACCTGATCATATTAGTTATTCATGAAAGAAAATATATGCAAGGAAAATGGCAGCGATCACGCCGGCCAGATCTGCAATCAAACCTGCAACAACGGCATACCTTGTCTTTTTGATTCCAACAGAACCAAAATAGAGGGCTATGATGTAGAAGGTCGTATCTGCCGCTCCCTGGAACAGGCAAGACAAGCGGCCGACAAAGGAGTCGGGGCCATTTGTTTTCATAGCTTCAACCATCATGGCTCTTGCACCACTTCCGCTCAATGGTTTCATGAATGCTGTCGGAAGTGCATTTACAAAATCAGTATTTATACCCAAAGCTCCTATGCACCAGGAAATTCCGTCTGTCAACAGGTCCATAGCGCCAGAAGCCCTGAAAACGCCGACTCCAACGAGCATTCCGACCAAATATGGAATAATTTTGACGGAAGTCTCAAATCCACCTTTTGCACCGTCAACAAAGGCTTCCCAAACATTGACTTTCTTATATAACGCACCAGCAATAAAGACAACGATGATCAAAAAAAGCGTCAGATTGCTGATGATGCCGGATGCGATGGTCATTTGATCTTTGTCCAGTCCTGAAAACCAAAAGACCAAACCGCTTAGAAGCAAGCTAATGCCACCAATCCATGAAAGGACTGTCTTATTGATTAGATTCAATTTCTGACGGATTCCCACATAAATGATGGCAGTTAGTGTAGAAATATAGGTGGCTATCAGAATCGGGATGAAGACATCCGTAGGATTGACTGCACCCAATATGGCACGTTGAGCTATGATGGTCAAAGGGATAATAGTCAGACCGGAGGTATTCAATGCCAAAAACATGATTTGAGCGTTGGATGCGGTATCTTTTTTGGGATTCAGTTCTTGTAGACTTTGCATGGCTTTCAGTCCCAACGGGGTGGCCGCATTGTCAAGTCCCAGCATATTGGCAGAAAAATTCATGACCAATTGTCCGTTGGCAGGATGATTCTTTGGTATTTCAGGAAAAAGTTTGCTGAAAAACGGTCCTATAATTCTGGAAAAGAAACGAATCGCTCCAGCCTTTTCTCCGATATTCAGGATGCCCAACCACAAAGTCATAATGCCGACCAGAGGCAATGCAATATCCATCACCGAAAATTTGGCCATGTCAAAGCTGCTCGTTATGATCCTTTCAAAAACGCCATAGTCTTGAAAGACAACAAGTTGAATGAGAGCTACGGCAAATGCAACCAGAAAAAAGCCAATCCAGATGTAATTTAATACCATGATGAGGGAGGATAATTCGCACAAAAGTAACTTTTGCTGAACGAATTACAAAAAAACATGGACTTAAATAAAAAAACTCAATCATAGAACAGGAAACAGAAGGTGAAATCATAATCAGAGCAAAATGCTTAATAAAGTGTAAAAATATCCCTAATAATAGTTCACCTGATAAACTGATTGTCTATTTTTGAAAACGGATTGAACATGCCTTATATTATAGTTGTTTTATGATAAAGAGAGTTAAGAACTTCACGACCTATATTTTTAACAATAAATTTTTCTGGCAGCTAATCTTAGCTTTCTTTATGGTCGGTTTGGCCATTTTTTTCATCAGTCATGAACATCTTGAGGTTTTAAAGATACGTGACGAGCTTTTTCTGAGTAATCCTTGGTTTGTGCTGTTAGGTATAGCCTTGACAGTTGTCTATTTCCTTTTGATGGGATTGATGTATGTACACAGTTTCAAGTCAATTGGTCAAAAGATACCTTTGTTGATGGCTGTCCGTTTGTTTCTGAAAAGAAATTTTGTCAGTGTCTTTTTGCCTGCAGGCGGGTTTTCCTCCCTCTTGTTTTTCACGAAGGAAGTAGAAGATAAAGGGATCTCAAAATCTCAGATTCATTTAGCTTCCACCCTTTTTGGGTGTATGAGTTTCCTGTCGGTCTTGGTTGTTGCCATCTTGGTGCTTTTCTTTTCGATGTTTATGGAAGATATGCCACAGATAGAGGCTTATGGATTTATTTCTCTTTTGATATTGACGGCGTTGGTCGTATTCCTGATCATATCCATTTTCAAGAAAGGCAAGGTATATAGCTTGTTCTCCAGGCTGTTACCTTCTGTCGCTTTGATACTTGACGAAATGATTGAACAGGACATCAAGCGAAAAGAGGTTTTCAAAACCTTGTGTTTTTCCATATTGATTGAGATTATCGGGATTTTACATCTTTATGTGGCCATGCTGGCTCTCGGTTTTGAACCCTCATGGCCGGCGGCAATACTTGGATACATCGTGATGGTGGTATTGCTGATGGCATCTCCATTCCTGAGGGGATTCGGAGCCATTGAAGTTTCGGTGACATATATTCTCGGTCAGTTCGGGTTTCCTGTTGTCGCAGCCGCAGCAATCACCCTGCTTTATCGGTTTTTTGAGTTTTGGCTTCCGCTTCTTGTTGGCTTGATGAGCTTCTTCAGCAAAAGAGACAACCTGTTACTCCGAATTTTACCTGCTTGCCTGGTTTTTACGTTGGGAATAGTCAATATCCTGTCTTTTGTAACTCCGGCTTTGCCTGACCGCTTGCTTATCTTAAAGAACTTTTTGCCTGAAGATATCATCAGCGCAAGCAATGGAATGGTGCTTGTGAGCGGTCTTCTCCTTTTGATACTGAGTGTTTATTTATTACAGGGATCCAAAAGGGCCTTTTATATTGGTCTGCTCCTGACAGTATTCTCTTTTGTCGGACATTTATTTAAAGGGGTGGATTATGAAGAAGCGTCTTTGGCCTTTGTTGCCTTTGCCACGTTGATATACACCAGGAAGGAATATAAGTTTAAGCCACATCCGGAGCTGACTCGTATTAGTTATATGGTTTTGATATATAGCGTAGTGGCCTTGTTTGCCTTTGGAATCACCGGCTTTGCGCTGATGGATAAACGACATTTCGGGATCGATTTTGAATTTTGGACTTCTGTGGAAACGATTTTCCGGCTGTTTTTCCTGTTTGATGATACAGGACTTGTGCCGCAAACGAAGTTCGCACAGAATTTCATTTACATCATGTATGCGTTGGGCGGACTGGAATTAAGCTTTATCTTTATTAGTGTGCTTAAGCCTCATTTTTCCCATCCTTATAATTCAAATGAAGACAGAGTCTTGGCCAGGGACATTCTCAAGAGATACGGAAAATCTTCTCTTGATTATTTTAAGGTCTATTCGGATAAGTTCTTTTTCTTTTCGGATGACAAAGAGGGGTTTGTTTCCTTCAAAGTGACCAATTCTTTTGCTGTTGTTTTGGGAGACCCTGTCTGTGAAGACGATGCAGCCATCGGAAAATTGATTCAGAGCTTTGATCGGTTCTGTCAGGAAAGTGGTTTTATCAGTGTCTTTTACAGGGTGCCGCATCATTCTTTACCCATTTATCATAAACTGGGAAAGAAATCGCTGCCAGTAGGTGAGGAGGCTATTGTAGATCTGGCTGATTTTACGCTTGAGAGCACTAAAACAAAAATGACCAGAAATGAAATCAATAGTCTGGAGGCCGAAGGCTTTGGAGTGAAAATATACGAAGCTCCTGTCAAAGAGGAACTCCTGCAGAAAATGGAACATGTCTCCAGTGGATGGCTTCATGTTTTAAATATCAGGGAAGTGGCATTCTCTCAAGGTGTATTCAACAAGGAAATCCTGAAGAATCAGACAATCATCACGGTGGAAAACAAGAGTGGAAAAATATATGCTTTTCTGAATGTCGTTTCGGATGGAGTACCCGGTGAGGCCATGTATGACCTGATTCGCAAAAGAGTTGATGCACCACATGGGATTTTGGATATGTTGATAGCCAAAACGCTGCTGTATTTCAAAGAGAAAGGATTCCAACAAGCCAACCTTGGACTTGCACCTCTTTCTGGCGTAAAAGGCGCAAACATAAAGGAAAAGGCGGTGAAATTCACTTATGAAAACCTAAAGTCTCTGGGGCATTTCAAGAGTCTGCGAAGCTACAAAGAGAAATTTCATCCGAAATGGGAAACAAGATTCATGATTTACGACAATGACTATGATTTGCTTCAAATTCCGACAGCCCTGAAGAAGGTGTTGGAAGGGAAGAAACGTTGAGATTTCAGGTCTTCGGATTGATTTTAATGAAGATATATACTAATACAAATAGGCGGTTATGGATATAAATGGAAAACGCATTGTCATCACTGGCGCAACGTCTGGCCTCGGACTTGAAGTTTTGAGATTGTTGCTAAAGTATGATGTGCATATTTTGGCGGTCGGACGTAATATGGAGCATCTTCCGAAGGATAACAAGGTTTTCCCGCTGCAATGTGATGTTGCTTCACGGGAAGGCGTGGAGATGGTCTTTTCCGAAGCAGAAAAAAAGCTTGGTGGAATCGACCTTTTTTGGGCAAATGCAGGTTTTGGCTGCTATCAAAAATTTGGTGAGCCAGACTGGCAGAAAATGGAGTCCATTTTCGAGACCAATGTGTTATCGCCTTTTTACTCGCTTGAAAAACTGCTGACATTGTATCCGAATCAGAAGATTCGTTTTATGGTGACTGATTCCATTGTTGGACAAATGGAAGTGCCTGGATATGCATTGTATGCAGCAACCAAGTTTGCTGTTAATGGCGGCATGAAGTCCATTCAATATGAAGTCCCCGGGAATGTCATATTGAGTATAATCTATCCGGTAGCCACGCGTACCCGTTTTTTTGAACGTGCAGGGACTTCTATCGACAAATCCGGACCGATTCAGTCATCGGAGGCATGTGCCCGTGCAATATTAAGAGGAATAAAAAAAGATAAGAAGAATATCTATCCTTATCGGTTATGGCCTTTTGCCTATTTTATGCTGATGTCTTTTCCCTTTGTAAAACACTTTATTCTAAAAATGCGGAATAAAGAACTTCAACGTAGATGAGGTAAATGACAGAACATGGCATTTACTGTATTTGAATTTGAAACGGATTCTGTACCTTTGCCTTCATAAATAAGTTGTATGCGAGAGACATTTGATATTCGGGATGAAAACCTGAGCGAGTGGGACAAAGAGGCAGATAATGCTTTGAGACCTCTTCGCTTTTCTGACTTTAAGGGTCAGGAAAAGATTGTTGAAAATCTGATGGTATTTGTTTCAGCCGCTCATATGCGAGGAGAGGCGATGGATCATGTCTTGCTTTATGGCCCTCCGGGTTTGGGTAAGACCACCCTTTCCAATATCATCTCCAATGAGTTGGGTGTCGGCTTCAAAATGACTTCCGGACCTGTGCTTGACAAGCCTGGTGATTTGGCGGGCGTATTGACAGCACTAGAACCCAATGATGTCCTTTTCATCGATGAAATACATCGTTTAAGTCCTGTAGTTGAAGAGTATCTTTACTCGGCCATGGAAGATTTTCGTATTGACATTGTCATTGATAAAGGCCCTTCTGCAAGATCCATTCAGTTGGATATAAATCCTTTTACCATGGTTGGGGCCACGACTCGTAGCGGTTTGCTGACAGCACCTCTTCGTGCACGTTTTGGAATCAATTGTCATCTGGAGTATTATAATGCGGAAGTTTTACAAACGATTGTGTTACGATCTGCAAAGCTTTTGCAGATTTCCTGTTGTAAGGAGGCTGCCGGAGAAATTGCCAGCCGTAGTCGTGGAACGCCTCGTATCGCAAATGCGCTTTTGCGCCGTGTGAGGGATTTTGCCCAAGTTAAAGGGTCTGGAAAAATTGACCTTGAAATTGCAAGATATGCCTTGGAAGCTTTGAATATTGACCAATATGGATTGGATGAGGTGGATAACAAGATTCTAAGCATTATCATTGATAAGTTTCAAGGTGGACCTGTTGGGTTGACGACTATTGCGACTGCTTTGGGTGAAGACCCGGGCACGATTGAGGAAGTTTATGAACCGTTTTTGATACAGGAAGGTTTTCTGAAAAGGACGCCACGGGGGCGTGAAGTGACGGAGTTGGCCTGGAAACATTTGGGAAAATTTCGCGGAAGCTCTGATTTATTCTTGTTTAATTAAATCTTTAACCGTTTAGATCGTAGATTTTGTCGGTTTTAACAGCTTTACTATGGCTGAAATGAAAACTTTGGCGAAGGATACCGCCATTTATGGAGTAAGTAGCATTCTGGGTAAGTTCTTGAATTGGTGCTTGGTGCCATTCTATTCTTATATCCTGAGCTCTTCTGCAGAATATGGAATGGTGACTGAACTGTATGCCTGGACAGCATTATTGCTTGTACTTTTGACTTATGGAATGGAAACGGGGTTTTTCCGTTTTGCCAATAAGTCGGGTGCCGATCCAGAGCAGATTTATTCAACTTCCATGTTCAGCTTGGCCGGTTCTTCCATCCTGTTTATCCTGCTATGCTTGGTCTTCTTACCTGGAATTTCTTCTGCTATGGGCTATGGGGAGCATCCGGATTATATCTGGATGATGGCGATCATTGTAGCCATCGATGCTTTCTGTGCCATCCCTTTTGCCTGGCTGAGGTATAAGAAACGGCCTATTGCTTTTGCTTCTCTAAAAGTGCTGATGATTTTCACCAATATCTTTTTCAATCTGTTTTTTCTTTTTATCTGCCCGAAAATTCAGATTTCAAATCCGGGTTTGATCAGTTGGTTTTACAATCCGAGTTACGGAGTGGGGTATGTTTTTGTTGCGAATTTGATTTCTTCCATTGTTGGGTTAATCACGCTGATTCCATTCATGATTCATATCAAATGGAGTTATGACGGGGACCTTCTTAAAAAAATGCTGAAATATTCCTTGCCATTGCTGGTTTTGGGAATTGCCGGTATCATGAACCAGTCCTTTGATAAGATGATGTTTCCTCATTTGTTTGAGGATCAGGCTTACGCCAAAGCTCAACTGGGTATTTACGGGGCTTGTTACAAGATTGGCGTAGTCATGATGATGTTTACTCAGGCTTTCAGGTATGCATACGAACCTTTTGTTTTTTCGAAACAAAAAAGTTCTGACGGCAAGAAGGCTTATTCCGATGCGATGAAATATTTCTTCATTTTCTCCGTCTTTATTTTCCTGGGAATTGTTTACTTTCTGGATGTGCTTCAATATTTGGTAAGTCCTGAATATCGTTCCGGACTCATTGTAGTTCCTGTTGTGCTGATTTGTTTCATATTTCAGGGGATTTATTTCAACTTGTCTTTCTGGTATAAACTGTCGGATAAAACGCAATGGGGTGCTTATATTTCTTTGATTGGTTGTGTGATGACGGTGGCCGGAAACATTATTTTTGTGCCGATCTTCGGATATATGGGGGCTGCCTGGGTATCCTGCATCACTTTCTTTGTGATGATGACGATTTCCTGGATGTTGGGTAAAAAATATTATCCGATTTCCTATGATCTAAAGTCAATCTTCAGGTACACCGTTATCGGGGCAATCTTATATTTCATCGGAATGAAACTTCCAATTGAATCTGAAATCCTCAGATTGGGTTTCCGAACCTTTCTGCTGATGCTGTTCGCCGTTTATGTTCTGAGAAAAGACATCTCAGTCCAATCTATCCCTTATCTGAACAAGCTCTTCAGGAAAAGATAGAAAGTAAAATGCCATCGAATGCAAGCTTCACTCTTGTTAAGGTAAATTAAGCCCTCACGGGAATCCCATTCAACTCTTTCTTAAAGTTACGCCAATCGGGAAGAAATTTATCCATGCAGGCCTTGAATTTAGGTCCGTGCCCACGTTCAAGCAGATGACACATTTCGTGGACGACAATGTATTCGATGCAAGGAAAGGATTTTTTGGCCAATGCCACGTTGAACCAAATGCGATGGTCTATGACATTGCAAGTTCCCCAGCGTGTTTTCATTCGCTTGAACTGGAAGGAATCGACCTTGACTCCCATAATGGGCTCCCATTCCTTGATAAGGGGAGGAATGATCTTTTTCAGCTCTGTCCGATACCAGGCATCGAGCACCTTGGGTAAATCCGTTTCCGGAGTCCCGGGTTTGAGGAAAATGCACATCCTTTCGGAGGAGTCTATGACCACCCTTGGGGCAATCCGATGATAAAAGATTTGTGTTTGATAGGAAGATCCAAGGTAGGGGATGGTGCTGAAATCATCCGGTTCAAGCACTTTTTTTTGGTTGATTTTTTCTAAATGCTGGCGAAGCCATGGTAATCTGGACTCTACGAACTCCCTGGCAATGCTGTCAGTAATAACGAATGGAATGGATAGACGAATCTCAGCGTCAGGACGAATGGAAAGGCGCATACCTCTGACATGTTTCCTGATTAAATTGATCTCCAGGTCTTGCACCTGCAGTTTACTGTACTGCACATTCAAGTTTCCTGAGGTTTTCGAGTTTCTTTTTAGCCAAAAATCCATGGATGTCTTCCAAATGTTCGGTGACCTTGTGGTTTTCGAATTCGCAAAGGTACTCAATATTCCTTTGCAAAAAAAAGCACCTTGAAAACTTGTTCCACGGTGCTTGATGTTCTTCTATTG
>Ga0265294_10004606_pt1 | contig 17180 bp, 15 predicted proteins | sample MunlanPumphouse3_FD_192504 | JGI IMG/M metagenome (GOLD analysis project Ga0265294, IMG submission 192504) | Groundwater microbial communities from a municipal landfill in Southern Ontario, Canada - Pumphouse #3 | ecosystem: Environmental > Aquatic > Deep subsurface > Groundwater | place...
CGCGTCTGGGTCATTGGATATGATAAAAGTACTTTTCGGCCCAGCTGCTGAGACAAGGTTCAGTTCCCTATAAACCTTCAGGTTTTCCGCATATATGCCTGGATAGATGAGAATCAAATCCCCGTCCTCTGCACTGGATACGGCCTCCTGAATACTTGTATAATTTGCTCCTCCACTGTCATCTACACTAATTGTTTTTCCGGCTGCAGGAATCGAAGCAGCTCCAATAAAAAACAGGATCGGAAGCAAGATAAGAATCTAACTTAGAACAATACTTAAAATTGATTTTTTACTCTTCTTAAGTTTCATATGAGGATCCCCCTAATATAGATATTAAATAATAAAATTTATTTTTATAATAATTTCTGTTAATTATATAGGTATTGAAAGAATTTTTCTAAAAAAAGGTTCTGACTAGAAATAAAGTAAGGAAGGCTTGGAAAATTAAGGGTATGAGATATGAGATTATTATCTATTATAATAGATAATAATGGAGGATAGGAATAGAGAATGGGAGGATAGGAATAGAGAATGAGAATAGAGGATAAAAATAGAGAACTCAGAAGTTCTCTGTGATATAATCTGCCATCGACTCGAAGAGCTTTCGGCCAGTCTCTGAGCCTAGGATCGCTTCTGAAGCCCTTTCCGGGTGCGGCATCAGGCCGAGAACGTTTCTGCCTTCGTTTACAATACCTGCTATGTTTTCGACGGAACCGTTAGGGTTTGCCTCTTCCGTAGCCTTTCCGTTTTCATCCACATAACGAAAAGCTACTCTTTCATTTTCATCAAGTTCAGCCAGATCCGCTTCTTCAGCATAGAATTTACCTTCCATATGGGCTATGGGCAAGCTTATGAGTTCTCCTTTTTTAAATCTGGAGGTAAAAGGAGTATCTAGGGTTTCCACTCTAAGATTGGCCCAGTGACACCTGAATTTTGGATATGCGTTAGTAGTCAGCGCTCCTTTAAGCATTCTAGCTTCGGTAAGAACCTGAAAACCGTTGCAGATACCCATGACAGGTTTTCCTTCGGCAGCAAGCTTTTTTACAGAATCCATAATGGAGGTGCGAGCTGCAATAGCTCCGGCTCGAAGATAGTCTCCGTAGGAAAAACCACCAGGGATTACTACCCCGTCAAAACCGTTCAGGACTTCCTGCTTGTACCAGACTGTTTCAGCCTCTAGACCCATGACATCCTTTAAAACGTGCAAAACGTCAAGATCACAGTTGGTGCCTCCGAACTGAATGATGGCAATTTTCATTCTCTTTTCCTCGATGTTCTTTTTCCGGTTTTTTCCGATTTTTATTTCTTCTCTTCGATTTCGATGCTGTATTTATCGACAATCGGATTTGCAATCAGTTTCTGGCACATCTCATCGACTTGTTGCTTCGCAGCTGCGGCAGATTCGGCTTCAAGTACAATTTCGAAAAGTTTTGCGGTTTTTACGCTCTCACTTGCGTAGCCAAGATGTTCAAGGGCTCTTTTAACAGTCGTGCCTTCAGGATCAAGCATGCCTGGTTTCTGTTCAATTTTTACTGTTGCCTGGTACTGCATTTTTGTCAATCCTCTGTCTAGGATTATTAGATTGGATGATCAGATATTCCGCTCCTTTTGCGGAAATAGAATTTTGAATGGTTTGCTGAACGTAATCAAGATACAAAGGCTAATCTGTACAAGTAGTCAATCAGATCCATAAAACCCTTACGTTGCTTAAAAACATTGCGTATATTGGAGCTTTAGTAAACTCCTTCTTAAATTTTAGCTTTAGTGGATTTCTTTAATAAAATAAGCTCGAAAGAAAAAACAACATCTGAAAAAAGGGTCAGCAAAGGGAAATTTGAGGAAAAGGAAAAAGAATAGGTGAAAGGGATAGGAAGAAATGGGAAAAAGATTGATAATAGAGCTCTAATTAGCTCTAGCTTGCACTTTGCTTCCGCCAATCAAAAAAAGTTTTTTTTGGGAATCATCTGGTATTAGTGGAAATCTACGATAGGCGGAAGCATGCAAGTACATTAGAAGAGAATACTTTCCATAAATTTAAAGGAATCTATCTGGATAAGGATCTTTATCTCTTTGGATAATAAGAGAAGCATTCATGATTGTATAAATACTCAAACTGTTTTCTTTTAGGGGTTTTCCAAAAACGTTTTCTCAAACTCAGGGAAAAAACGAGGTGGCTTTAAAATTTCTGCTTCAAGTAAGCTCTTAGTAAGTTTGAAATGCTCAAGCCCTATTTTTCCACAGTAAAGCACTTTCAGAGCCTCGCTTTCTGATTTTTGGTTTTCCAGAAAAGTCCTGAGCTTTTCATACCCTGAAAGATAGATATAATCCTTAGTATAGCCTCCTGGAAGCGCTGTATCAGAAAGCCCTCGCTTGACTCGCTGGATAAGGGAATAGGTCGTATCGGGCGGAAAATATGGAAGAAATGCTTCAAAAAGTTCAGAAAAAGAGTTTTCCTTACACTCGGCTGCGGCCACAACTCTTGCACTGTATTTTTTAAGAGTTGCGGAATCCAAAAATCCGGATCTGTACTCATTGTAAACCGCAAGCCCTTCCTCGGTTTCCCCGTAAGCTGGAAAGCCTGAGCGAAAGAGGCTGAAGGGTTGTATTTTTCCATTTTCGGCCCTGAAAACATGACCCCCGATTTCATGGCAAAGATATCTTTTTAGGCTATTTTTTGGAAAACGAGCCGATGAGTCAATATAAATTTCCCTGCGAAATGAATTTACGGCAAGCTTGGCCCCTCCGCTTCTTGCGGATCTGAGTTTCCAATCCAGCCCCAAAAACCGGATTTTTTTTTCAAAAGCCTCTCGAAGAGCTTTGGAATCCAGATGCTCAAGTTCCTCAACTTCCTTTAAGCGCCTTAAATTATTCCGGGCAGTTCGGAGCAGCGTTTCAGAAGGGCTTCCGTAGAGTTTTGTTATTTTTTCCTCGAAGGAGGCTTGCTTTCCATTCAAAGTTTCCAAAGGCTTAGGCCTTAAATCCTTTCCTGCTTTTTCCCTCATTCGGAAGAGTTTGAGTAGATAAAACAAACTATTTATTTTTTTGAGTTGGTAAGGTGCAAGTAGGGAACGCTCACATTTTTCAAGTTTACTCCTGACTTTTTCCAAATCTTTGCAAATGGCTTTTATTTCAGGGCCCAGAGCTTCGTATTTTAGGATCGGATTATAGGTTTTTCCAGCAGCTCTGGCTTTCATGAACTTCTCTTTTTCCAGGGCCGCATTCAGGGGACTAAGATAACGCAGGATGTTTAACTGCTTTTCAAGCTCAAAAAGTTTCCAGTCATACTTTAGCAGGCAGGCTTCAGCCTCATAGTCAAATTCAAGGCCAAGCTCAAGGTCAGACTCGATAATCGAGGAGTTTCCTTCCTAAATGTTTGACATAGCTTATTAATTTATTTTAAAACATTTCTACTTTCTTTTTTTACTTTTTCATTTTAAAAGTTTCTCTCTTTTTTTCTCCTTTTTTTCCTTCCCTAAACCATTTTTCTGTTTCCAATAGCTTTTTAATATCAGAACCCCCTTTCTTTTGCGGGGGTAAAATGAGTAGTGAGCCCAACCTTCTTGAGGACGTAAGGGAGCAATTGTGCAGTTGTGCCATGGGACTTAAGCTCACGCCCGATATCGAAGCTTTTTTGAAAATCCCTATGAGAGAACTTTTTGTAGCCTTGCCTGTCCACATGGATGACGGCTCGATAAAGCTTTTTAGAGGGTTTCGGGTCCAGTACAACGAGGCTCTTGGCCCAACCAAAGGGGGAGTTCGCTTTCATCCGGAAGAAACTATAGAGTCCATCCGGGCTCTTGCTGCTCTTATGACTTGGAAATGTGCTCTTCATAATTTGCCTCTTGGAGGGGCTAAAGGCGGAGTAATCTGTAACCCTAAAGAGCTTTCCCACCGAGAGCTTGAAAGAATTTCAAGAGCCTATATCCGAGGAATCTATCAGATAATTGGGCCAGAAAGAGATATTCCCGCTCCTGACGTTTATACCAATCCTCAGGTCATGGCTTGGATGATGGACGAATACTCAAAACTTTCCGGAAAAAACGAGTTCGGAGCAATTACAGGAAAACCCACAAGTCTGGGAGGATCTGCGGGACGATACGATGCCACAGCCAGAGGGGGCTGGTATGCAATCAAAGAAGCGGCTGAGGAGCTTGGGATAGGTCTGAAAAATTCCAGGGTTGCGGTACAGGGTTTTGGAAATGTAGGATACCATGCTGCGTATCTTGCAAAAAAGCTTTTCGGATGCAAAGTGCTTGCGCTAAGCGATAGTAAAGGAGGAATCTACTCCGAAGCTGGGCTCGATCCCGAAGATGTTTCAGGGCATAAATTATCCACAGGTTCTGTACGGGACTATCCGGGAGCAGAAAATATTACAAATGAAAACCTGCTGGCGCTTGATGTGGATATACTTATTCCTGCGGCTCTTGAAAACGTTATTAACGGGAACAATGCGAAAAAGCTTCAAACTCGGATTCTGGCCGAACTTGCAAACGGCCCGACTGCAAAAAGCGCGGAAAATATTCTTTTTAATAAGGGCATCCATGTGATTCCCGATATCCTCTGCAATGGAGGTGGAGTTATTGTATCTTATTTTGAAATGGTCCAGAATCAGTACAGGTTGCAGTGGGAAGAACGAGAAGTTCAGATTCTGCTTGAAAAAAAGATGAAAGAAGCATACCATTCGGTGCTGGATTTTTCCCTCAAAAACAAAGTGAATATGCGCCAGGCAGCCTATACACTGGCTGTTGGTCGAGTTGTTGAAGCAATGCAACTCCGAGGTTGGATCTAAGCTTGATAAATCCAAATAAATCCAAATAAATCCAAATAAATCCAAAGAATCCAAAGAATCCAAAGTTTCTGCTCAAATTGAGGAATAATTCAGGAAAATATAAAACTTAAGGTGATCAAATGTACCGATGTATAAATTGTGGATATCTCTATAATCCTACCTGTGGGGATTCTTCCCAAGCCGTAAATCCTGAGACCTTGTTTAAAGAACTGCCTAAATCCTGGAAATGTCCAAGATGTGGAGCTCCAAAAGAAAAGTTTGAAAAAATGGGATGAAGGAAAAGTCCTTTTAATTTTAAGGGAGATTTTTTGGGATTTTGCTCCTAAAAGGAGCTGCCAAATTAAAGGCAAAATCCACAGTACTTCCAGTGAGTTTGGCAGCCTTTCAATATTCCTGTAATTTTATATAATATCGCATATTATTATAGGCTGAGGGCATCTGAGAAAAGCTTTTTTTCTCATGTAATTTCCTCCAAATTTCTTTTCCCCACCCATTAATCCCCCATCCTAAAAATCAGATGCCCTCTTTCTCTCTTTCCCACCCAGTATCTCTTTTTTCCTTTTCCTTTTATTTTTTTCTTTATAGAACGTAGTGTAAAACCCCTGAGGCTTTAGCTCAGGGGATAGAAGCGTCAACTTAACCCTTTTATGTTCAGATTCTATTTTACTGAAAAATATATAATCCTTTATATCCTATAAATACCTACGATGTTAAAAGCTTATAAATATAGATTAAAACCTACCAAAGCCCAGATAATTTTACTGGAAAAACATCTCGGAAGCTGTAGGTATTATCTCTATAATTGGGCTTTAAACCTCAAAATAAACGTATGAGCAAACTGGAAAATCAATTTCTCAGTTTGAGCTTAACAAGCAAATTCCCATTCTCAAAAAGGAAAAGGAATGGCTAAAAGAAATAAATTCTCAGTCCCTGCAAGGAATGACTCGAAACCTTGAATCTGCTTTTACAAGGTTTTTCAGAGAGAAAAAGGGTTTTCCAAACTTCAAATCAAAGAAAAATCCTATCCAGGTTTTTCCTGTTCCTCAAAGCTATTTCGCAGCTTTTGAAAAAGATATTGTGAAACTTCCTAAGCTTGGAGAAGATAAAGCTGTTTTAAATTGAGTAGTTTTGTAGCCAAGTTAGAGTATAAAGCCAAAGGGTACGGAAAAACCCTGTTAAGAATTGGACAATTTGAGCCCTCCTCAAAAATCTGTAATGTTTGTGGCTTTCATAACTCTGAATTAACATTAAAAAAGAGAGAATGGACGTATCCTGACTGTAAAACAAAACATTATAGGAATATTAATGCTGCCATCAATATCAAAAAGTTTGCGCTCATTAATCAAAATCTAATTGGATTGTAACCCCTGCGGAACGCAGGGAAGGGCCGGAGGACTTATAAACAAAAGTTAAAGGGATGAACCAGGAAGCTCCTGAGGCATTATTCGGGGCGAGTTCACAATTTAAGACTAGACTAATACAGGTGAATAAAATGTCTCAAAGCCCTACATCTTTTTTTCAGGAAAAGCCAAAGAAGCCTCAAACCTCTGTTTCCAGCCTCTTTGATAGAATTAAGGAAAGGAAAAAAACTGCGGAAAACTGTGTAAACAGGCAGGCTGTAATCCGGGATTTAGCAAGCCTCTGGAAAAACGAATCTGAGATTTTTGATATAATTCATGAACTATCGCTTAAGGATAGCAGTTATCTAGTTCGGATTGTTGCGCTTCAGGAGCTTGCAAAAGGTTGGGGAGCTTTGCCCGGTACCCTTGAGCTTTTAATGGAGGTTGCTGCAAGCGAAACTGACAAATTTGTGAGGGAGGCTGCCCTTCAGGAACTCATTGATGGCTGGCGAGAGGATGAGGTGCAAAAATTTGTAAAAGTATTACACCGACGGAAATGAGGTCTCATTTTTTTAAAAAAGAATTTTCCAAATTTTTCACTATGGGCTTCCTACAATTTCTCAATTATATATAGGTCAACAAAAGCACAAGCTTTTTAATCTTTCGGGTGTTTTTTTATTCAGATCAAAATATCTATGTCTGGGTAATTTCTGCGCCTGAGCAGCAGAAAAGCCTGAAAAAAGGAGTAAGGGAGAAGATAATGGCTTTGAACTTGAACAGGGCCGGTTTTAGTCGAAATAACGGAAATAAAACTGGTTCAAGTAAAAATAATTGTTCTATTATGTCAGGCTCTGGTTTTGACATTAGCGAAGCGGCCCTGCGCAATGCTCTGGAAATGGCAGGAGAGCTGGTTTCGGTCGTCAATAAAGTTCCTGTTACTGTATTTTTATGGAAACCTCAGAAATACTGGCCTGCGGAATTCGTCTCCGAACACATCCGGCAATTCGGCTATGATGTGGAAGAGTTTACGACAGGAAAACTTCTATATGGAAATATCGTCCACCCAGATGATTTAGAACGTGTTGAGCGGGAACTTTCCAGACGGATTGAGGAAGGGTGTACGGATTTTTCTCAGGAATATCGGATAGTTACTAAGTTTGGGGAGAGCCGTTGGGTTGATGAAAGAACCTTTATCGAAGCAGATAAAAACGGAGTCGTAAGGTATTTAAAAGGGATAATTCTGGATATTACTGAGAGAAAGCGGGAGGAAAAATTACTCTATATTCAGCGAAATTTAGGAATTGCGCTCAGCTCCTCTATTGATCTTCACGAAACTTTGGAAATTCTGCTGGATTCCTGTCTCCAGATCGATGAGATTGATGCAGGAGGCATCTATTTGATCGATGAAGAAAGCGGGGATATGAGACTGGCTATTCACAGAGGTCTTTCTTCCAATTTTGTTCAGCATGCCTCCTCCTACAGTGCAAATTCTCCAAATACAAAACTTGTAATGATTGGGCAACCTATTTACAAGCAACATATAGATCTTCTCCTGACCTCAAGGGACGAGCACTTAAAAAAGGAAGATTTAAGAATTACAGCCCTCATTCCCGTCAAACACGGACAAAAAATCATAGCTGCTTTTTATCTAACCTCCAAGGTTGAATACGAACTTTCAGACCATGTCCGAACGGTTATTGAAACTATTGCAACCCAGTTTGGGGTCTTCATTTCCCGGATCCGGCTGGAAGAAAAATTAAAGGATTGTGTAAAAAAGAAAAAAGGCTAAACCCAAATCAGGGGTAAAATACAAGTCAAATTTGGATAAAGCCCGGCCAAAAATAGAAGCACTTTTTAAGAAAGGCAATTTTTTCGATTTTTAGAGCAAGCTTGGAAGGATTAAAGTCATTCCCGTGCCTTTTATTTCTGAGCTTCCGTCTTTGAGTTCTCCTCTAACATTTAAAGGAATACTATTGCAGAAACAGTTTCTTATTCCAAGCTCCACAAGCATCTTATGACAATTCACTTCCAGCACAAGATCCTCAAAGCCATCTTCTGAGATATCTTCATATATAAAAGCAGAGGGGTAGACGACTGCGGCGTTCTTTTCCGAACTTATTTTTAGAGAATCCGGATCAATTCCCGTGACATTAAGAGCTGAAGAGCCAAGGACCACAAGCTTTATTGCTCCTCTTTCTGAGGCCTTCAGGCAATTTGCATTTTTATCCGGATTTACTGCAATTTCTATTTCCAATGGGGTTTTTGAAAGGAGTGGTTCGGCCCCGTTTTCCGAATCCGCACTTGCAGGCGGACCTGCCGCAATTAGGGTGCAGCTTGTTATAATAAGCAGTAGCAGAATTTTTTTAAAAGCAGCTCTATTCTCCTTTCTGGATCCCATTAGAATCTCCCCTAAGCTAACATACATTTAATAAGCATATATATTTGTAAGAAATTATATTATGTATCTCTTTTTTTATTAAGTTATATGGCAGCTTGAGAGCCTCCGGGCAATAAGCCAGCAGATAGCAAAAATAACATATATACCTAATTCATTAATTTGAGAGTTAATGTTATATTCAGGAATTTTTTAATGTATGCTCCCGCGCTTTAATGAGCCCTTAATGAGCCCGATCCCAGGCTTTAAAACGAGCGTCTTGCATCTTAAGATACTTGATACTTATATTAATATTTATTAAAATATAGCTGCTTCAGCTCAATTTATACAGGAAAGCTGGGAAAAAGGTTGGACATACACAAATGATAATTATTAATATACTTAATTTAATAGACTGAATACAGTAAATACTTATCACAAAATGAATATCTATGAAAAACATCCACTTACATGTAAAAAACGACACATGGAGTATCCCTAAAAGAAGATTATACTTTCTCTCAGGGAGGGAACCTATGAGTGTGATAAAACGAGTAAAAGTGAGTTTTTCAAAGTTTTTTGATAAACTTTTTAAAAAGAAAGGAGCTTGTATCGGAATTTATGGTCCTCCCAATGCCGGAAAGACAACTCTTAGTAACCGTATTCTCAGAGATTGGGTTGGTAATGAAGAGACCATGGGTTCGGTATCTCATATCGCGCATGAAACGAGGCATGCAAAACGCAGAAATAGCATATCCATAGAAACCAAGCATAATACCATAAACCTTGATATCGTGGATACCCCTGGGCTTGCCACAAAAATTGATTTTCATGACTTTATGGAAGAAGGAATGAGCGATGCTGAGTCAAAAAAGAGGTCCAAAGAAGCCACAGAAGGTGTGATTGAAGCTGTAAAATGGCTAGAAGACCTTGACGGAGTCATTCTTGTCATGGATTCTACTGAAAACCCCTATACACAAGTCAATGTAACGGTAATCGGAAACATGGAAGCCAGAAACCTCCCGCTTTTGATCGTTGCAAATAAAGTCGATCTGCCGGAAGCGGATCCGGGTGTTATAAAAGAGGCCTTTCCCCAACACCCCTTGGTCCCCATCTCAGCTCTTGAAGGAGTGGGAATGGATTCGTTTTATGAGGCACTGGCAAAGCAGTTCGGGTGATCTATATGCAGGGAATTCAGATGGATCTGGTCTCCGAGGGTAAAATGTCTCAGATGGCTTCAACAGAAAAAGTTCGATATATTATTGATGAAGTCAGAAAAGGGAAAATTCTGGTGCTTGAAAAGGGCCTAAATCCTATGGAAGAGGCAAAACTAATTGAGATGACCATGTCGATTATCCAGCCGGAAGTTTTCTCTGGAATTGAAATGCAAAGCTATCCTTCAAAGGAGGATACTTCAATTCTTAGTAAGATTTTCAAAAGACAAGGAAACAAACGGCTTACCGTGATCGGGCCTGCAAACCAGTTAAAAACCCTGAAAAAAGATCGGAACCTTATAAGTGCACTTGTTTCTGCAAACAAGTAAATGAGTGATGTAATGTGTGCGCAAAAGACCCTTGATATGGATAAAACAAATATAGCATCTCCGCAGTCCCTTAATTCCTTAGAAATGGGAAGAGATGACGTTCATGTGGTCTGTACCTACGGAAAGATAGCGGTGTGGTTTGGGAAAAATGTCCCTGACTATGTGATAGCACAGGTGATTATCGGGATTTCAAAAGTGGATCCTTCAGCTGTAAATGAATTTGAGATCATCTGTGACTTTGACGATATCACGGAATATGAAAGTAAAGGTTATACTTTGGTTTCTTATGGAAAAACAACCGGAGGATACCGCGTCAATTATAGCATCCCTTTTTCCAGTAAAAAAGCCCTCTTTCATCTTTCAAAGTATATTCTTCAGGAACTAAAACTGGGAGATTCAAGAAAAGATATATATTGGAACGGAAATGATTCGGATATTCATAGGCTGTACACGGAATTGAACAACAGCATTGAAAACTGGAAGCTGAAAGCCATAAATTATAAAGAAGGGACTGCGAATTAATTCTATGAATTAATAGCTTAGCCTTAAAGTCTTAATTAAAATTGGTTTTTTTAAATATAATGGGTGTGGAAAATCCCCCCCTTAATCAATTCAATTAACTATTTTGATTAAAAAATATTTATTGGAGAACTCTTAATGAGTGAAGGTCAAATAAGGGATTGTAAAGCCGTTTTACAATCCATGAGCTTAATAGTAAAACAGTTAGATGATGTGATTCGAAAACTCGACGAAGCTGATATAAAAGAAATGCTCACGAAGATCGTTTCCGCGGACAGGATTTTTGTGATGGGAGCGGGGCGTTCAGGCTTTGTTGGAAAGGCTTTTGCCATGCGGCTTATGCATCTTGGCTTTACTGTTTATGTTGTAGGCGAGACTACAACTCCAGCTGTAAAAGAAGAAGACGTTGTTATTGCAATCTCGGGATCCGGAGAGACTCGTTCCATCTCAAATCTTGGAAAAATTGTAAAAGATATAGGTTCCACCCTTATAACGGTGACTTCTAAAGAAAATTCAACTCTAGGACGGCTTGCCGATACAACTGTAATTCTTCCAAGCAAAACTAAAACAGACCATGACAGTGGAGGAGACCTTGAAAGAAGTATGCGCGGAGATTATACAAGAAATCTGCCTCCACTTGGAACTTCCTTTGAAATCACAGCCCTTGTCTTCCTCGACTCGGTCATTGCCCAGCTTATAGCTATTACCGGAGCCTCGGAAGCTGAGCTAAAATCTAGGCATACGAATGTTGAATAAACTTTTTGTGGGCTACTCCCTAGATCAGGAGGCTTTAAGTGAATTTGACTAAATTTTCAGAAAATGTGACTCGGATTGATTCCTCTGGAATCCGTAAAATTTTTGAAGCTGCAGGCTCAGAGGCTATAAACCTGGGGCTGGGCCAGCCAGATTTTGATACGCCCGAACATATAAAAAAAGCCGCTATCAAAGCCATCCATGAAGGGTTTACGGGTTATACCTTTGGCTCGGGCATTCCGGAATTAAGGGCTGCTCTATGTACAAAATTCAAAGAAGAAAACCGCTTTGAGGTTGCCCCCGAAGAAATTATCGTAACCTCTGGAGCCTCAGAAGCTCTGGCAATTTCTCTTGCTGCTCTTCTAAATCCTGGAGATGAAGTCCTTATTTCAAATCCGGGTTTTGTTTCTTATAATGCACTTACTGGAATTCTTGGGGGAAAAGCTGTAAGTGTGCCCTTGGCAGAAGACTTTACTCTAAAGCCTGAGGCAGTTCTTGAAAAACTCAGTCCGAAAACAAAGGCTTTAATCCTTAATTCTCCTTCAAACCCGACAGGAGCTGTTGCTGAGAAAGCCGATGTTAAGGCTTTGGCAGAAATTGCTGAGGATCATGATTTTACTATAATCTCAGACGAAGTCTATGAGTATTTCGTCTACGAAGGAGAACACGTAAGTCCAGCTCGTTATTCGGATAAAGTCATCACCGTAAATGCAACTTCTAAAAGTTATGCTATGACCGGCTGGAGACTCGGCTACCTTGCAGCTGCAAAAGAGTATATAGAGCAGATGCTCAAAGTGCATCAGTACATCCAGGCCTGTGCAAATTCCATTGCTCAAAAAGCCGCATATGCAGCTGTAACGGGTCCAAAAACCTCTGTCTTTGCAATGCGAGCGGAGTTTCGGAAAAGAAGAGATGTGCTCGTAAAAGGGCTAAACGAACTTGGAATGGAATGCGCCTTGCCCAAAGGAGCTTTTTATGCTTTCCCAAAAGTAAAGGATTCGGCGGAAGTTGCAAGCAAACTGATTTCAAACGGAGTCGTAGTAGTCCCAGGAACTGCTTTTGGAAGTGAAGGCGATGGGTTTATCCGTATTTCCTATGCAGCCTCTATGGAAGACATAAACCGGGCTCTTGAGATTATGGAACGGGTTTTGTAAGCTTTGTTGGGCCTTGCCCGGAGAAAGCCCCAAGGGGCTTTACTCTCGGGGCTTTACTCTCTGTTCTATAAACAGCATAAAAACCCTTAAGGTTTAGCTTGGGGAAATTTCATTCATCCAAGCCTTTTCTTCCAAAAATATAGTTTGCAACCCTTAAAGCCTCCTTTTCTCCGGTTTCTTTTTCTTTAGAGTCGCTTAATTTTACAACTGGAATATCATTTATTTTGTGTAATTTGATTACCATATTAAGAGGAGGGCTTTCACGGAAGAATTCAGAGTTGTTAGTAAGGCTTGTTCCTATTCCAAAACTGCAATTGATTTTCCCTTCACAGTACTTTTTTAGCCGGATTGCATCCCGGACATGCAAAGCATCACTGAAAACAACTCCCTTTTTCAGAGGATCGATTCCCATTCTCTTGTAATGCTCAATTACTCTATCAACAAAGGCAAGCGGATCTCCACTATCATGCCGAACTCCATCGTAGAGTTTTGAAAGCTTGAGGGTAAAATCCTGGAAAAAAGCTTTTGAGCCGAAGGTATCAGAAAGGGCTATTCCAAGGTTTCCTTTATAAACTTTGGCCCAGCTTTCAAACGCGAAGTAGTTGGCTTTTCGCAGGCCAAGTAGAGCTGAGATGCCCATGATCCATTCGTGCCCTACGGTTCCTATGGGGGTAAGTCCGTATTTTTTTGCAAAATAAACATTGCTCGTACCTGTAAGGGTTGGCAGGGATTCGAGGGCTTTGATCACCTGATCCTGGATTTCAAAACTCCTTCTCCTGCGGGTCCCGAATTCCGAAAAAGCGCACTTTTTTTCATCCAGGGCTTTTCCCATCTCAAAAACTTGTTTCGCATAAGCTTCAAGCAGCTTTTCATAAGAGAAAGAGCTAAAAGAGGAATCTGCTGAACAAAGCGAATCCGAAAAAACGGCACCGGTATTTTGTCCCCATTTTTCCTTCCAATCGGTTTCAATTGTACTAAAATAAAGCTCGGAAATCATGGCCATGAGGACGATTTCCCAAAGAATCGTACTGTGCCAGGGCCCCTTTACTCTTACGTCAAGCTTTTTCTCCTTTGTGAGGCTTAGCTTTACTTCCTCAGGCTTAAAGCGGTAATTTTTCAGATATTCAAGGTACATGGGCTTGAAATAGGGACAATTTTCCCGTAGCCAGAGCTCTTCTTCCTCTGTGAGAGTTAGATTTGGCATGTCCTCTTCTATGGCATTTTGCAGCTCTTTTATAAAATTTTCAGAAAAGCGCTGATTACCCCGGTTACTAAAACGGTATTCTGCCTGGGCTTCAGGAAAGAGTTCGAGCACCGCCATCTGCATCGTAAATTTGTAAAGGTCATTGTCAAGTATGGATTTTATCACACAAGGTCTTCCTTTTAACGTTTTGGTTTTGCATTGAATTAAATTGAATTAAATTGAATTATATTATATTAAATTAAATTAAATTAAATTAAATTAAATTAAATTAAATTAAATTAAATTTTCTTCTTTATTGGAAAGCAAACTCAATCTCAACTCTCTTAATTTTTTGAAAGATTTTTCTTATATAACGTTGAAACCATATATTCTTTTGCATATACTTTAATTCCGGCCCTGAGCCGCATGAGGGGAAAATTATGGTTAATCTATTAAGTGTTGACGGGGAACTTAGGTCACTTTATGATGAAGTATCAGACGAAGAACAAAGGTCCGCCGGTTACAGAGCTGTGGATATAGGAAAACCCTTGCTTATCCGATATCTGTATTTTTTTGTAAAGCACAATCCACTGGAGGAAAAGAACAAACTTTTGATTTCAACCTTTGTTAAAACAAGGGATAAAAAACCTGGGCCAGAGCTTATAAACTATTTTAATCCGAAGACGGAATTTAAAAACGGGCATTTCAGGCTTTCCGATAACTTTGAGCAGTCCTATGGCAACGAGCTTTGCTATTATACAAAATCCTACCTTGGAGATCCGGTCCGGCTGGCTACAAAAATTGTAGGGCTTGATGGGGTTGAGGGGGAAAAAGTGCGGATTCTGGAGGTTGAATCCAAAAAAGTTTCTAGCCACCCGCTCTTTGCGCAATTTTTACCAGGGCAGAGCTCAAGTTCAGGAATTGAAAAAGGGGTACTCTGTATAGGAGATGTCTGGAAGCGGCTTGAAAGAGAGGATATCGTCCTTTCAGGGCATGATCTGTCGCTTTCTTTTAAGGAAGCCCACTGCCCTCGCCTGCAAAGTGGCAGAATTGTCTGTATTCCTGGAAAAGAAAAAGAGGAATTTATAGGCAAATATAGGCTTGGGCCTGAGCACAGCCTGCTTGATAGTTCTGGCAGCGAGTACATGGAAGGCAGCTATTATGTGGTTCAAGTGGATGCCAGGAAAAATCTCCTTTATGAAAACTTTGATCATTTCTGGCAGGCTGCAGGCTTGCTTGAACGATTAAAGGACGAGGGCAGTACGACTGAAGTGATGAATTATCTAATTGAACTTTACCAAAGTCACCTTGATGTAAAAGCTTCAAACGAACTTGAAAAACTCCTGCCTGCCTTGGATCTCTCTTCCAAAAAACAGGTCAAAGCTCTTTATAAAAAAATGAGTTCAGAAATGCAAAAACGCTATAAAGAAAAATTAGAAGCAATGGAAAAAAAGGCTTCCAAAACCGAGCCGCTTTCCTCACCTTCTACCTAAATATTTTTTGAGGCTTGGAAATTCGGGATTTTCCTTAACAGCGTTAAGCAAATCTTTATGTAGTTCGGCACAATCCTTTTATCTAAAGAACGGCTCAGCGTCAGTTCATCACCTCTCAATATCCGTTTTTGCCGTTCTTTTACTTAGATTCCCTTTTTTCAGGTTCGACTCTTTTTTTAATTTTTAAGCTTAAGGGCAGGTACAGGCTCTGTTCCAGATCTTTTCCTGCTCCTCCACTTCTTAACTTCAGGCCCGAGAAAGGTTTCTCCTCTAGCTTCCTTATCCTGTTTTTAGGCTTTATCGGGAAAGTTCAACCTCATCTCTGGGCAAGACAAGGCCTTTTATCTTCTTTTCCGAAAGTACAACTCCTTCTGCAAGGGCTGAGACCTTAAATCTCATTTGAGTTTCTCCGTCCGGAGTCTTGAGATTTAGGCTTCCTCCTTTTGAAAGGCCGAGTTTTTGAACCAGCCTGATGTTCAGCTCTACAAAATTACAATCATCTTCTAGCCCCTGCCACATAAATGGGGTAAAATTATAGGAAAAATGGGCTTTCTGAGTCTGTTCTTCCTTTTTTGTATTTTTTGGCTTCTCCTTTTTTTCAAAGCCAGCTCTGAGTTCAAAGTTCCCACAAGAAATCGGTTTTGCCTTTTCGGGTTTAAACTCGTCTGGTTCGGATAGTCCAAAGCTTGAAAAAGCCTTTTTCTGAACTTGGGCAAAGTCAAGCCCTTCTTTTCCAAGGGCTTTTGCAAGTTCGGCAAGCGCTTTAAATCCAAGAATCGAGTCTCCCCCGGTTTTAAGCAGCCTACCTTCTGCATTGAGAACGCTTCCTTTTTTTTGATAAAAGGGTTCGGCTCCTATCACAATGTCTGCAAACTCTGTAAGCGGAGAGGAACGTGAAGCCTGTACGATTAGAGTATCTAAGTTTGACAAGGCTTTTTTGACTCTTTTTGGATCAAGGGAAAGTTCAGAAAGGTCTGAATCCAGACAGAAAAGAGTTTTAATTTCTCCGGCCTCAAGGGCTTTAAGAAGTTTTTCAAAACTACGTTGCTTTGTGTGTTTTGCAAGCCGAGTTGCTCCTTTTGAATTTACAAAAGGTCTGAGGAAAAGCAGCTTTGCTCCGCTGGTTTCTGCAAGTTCCAAAATAGCCTTTATCTGAGTCGGATCCGAATAGGGATGAAGATCGGAAAGCAGTATGGAAGCTTGGGTCGGAGCTAAGCTTTTTCCATACTCTGCAGGCTCAAGGCTCAAATTTTCATCTGCAAGTGGCAGGCTTTTTGGGCCCACTGCTGTGACTTTAGCTCCCTTTCTCTTGGCTTTGAGCACTCTTCTAAGCACCAAAGGATAGCTAACATAAGGATCTATAAAGAGAAAAACCTGTTTTGAGGCTTCAATTTCTTCAAGCCCGGTCCCGTATCCGAGCGCTTTGTGCACAGTTTCCGGAAAAGCTGCATAAATTTCCATTCCTGTCTCAACCGGACAGGAAAAGGTTTTGGCAAGAGCTGAAAAAGCCAATTGCTCTTCGTTTGTGCTCATTCCAACTGAAAGAAAAGCCATATTTTCTTTGGATGCGGCCTTTAGAGCTTTTGCAGCCGCAGCGATTGCTTCCTTTAGGCTGCTTTTCTTGCCCTTCACTTTTGAATTCGGAATTTTCCCATAATAAATTGGAAGGTTCATTCCAAATCTACAGAGTTTGCCTGCGTTTACAGGAGCGTTTTTCCGAAAATCTACGCTAAGTTCGGGTTTGGTTTTATCTCCTGTAGGCTCGACTTTTTCCCGGATATAAAGCCCGCAGCCGAGTCCACACCCAGGACAAATACTTGAATAAACCTTTTCTTCAATCATTAGCAGCAACCTCCTTGTCCTTGTCTTTGTCCTTCTCTTTTCCCTTCCCTTTCAGGTTCTTTGGCGCAGCTTGATTCCTCAAGGCCAGCTTTCTCAAGGCCGTGCTGGCAGCCGCATTCTTTTTCCAGTTTAAGAGCAAAGTAGGGCGGCGTTTGGGCCGACATTCCAGGCATATAATCAAAAGCTTCTC
>Ga0265294_10004607_pt1 | contig 17175 bp, 12 predicted proteins | sample MunlanPumphouse3_FD_192504 | JGI IMG/M metagenome (GOLD analysis project Ga0265294, IMG submission 192504) | Groundwater microbial communities from a municipal landfill in Southern Ontario, Canada - Pumphouse #3 | ecosystem: Environmental > Aquatic > Deep subsurface > Groundwater | place...
ATAGATGGTCGTATATTTGGCAAAGGCACTACCTATTGATAAAATGCACCGCTCAAATTAAATCGTTAAAAGATGCACCGCTTTTGCACACCCCTGGTTTTAGTTTTTCTTAATATATGTTTCCCACCGATCATAGACACCTCTCAGCGGTTCATCAAGGTAACCTAAAGCCTTATCCTTAATCCAATCAGGAATACAATAGGCGGCCTCTGCAATGCTACCAGTGATTGCGGCAAGCGTGTCACTGTCGCCTCCGAGGGAAATGGCATTTCGGATAGCATCCTCAAAGTCTGTGCTTTCAAGGAATGCGATAATCGCCTGTGGCACCGTATCCTGACAGCTTTCATTGAAGCGGTAGGTAGGACGAGTTTCATCAAGGGTCTTGGATAGATCATATCCAAGTTTGGATTCTATCAGCTTTTTCATTTCCGCTTTCAATTCTTCAAGTGACCACGGCTGGCAATAATCGAAGGCGTGCCCACCGGCGTAGAACCGGCTCAAAAATATCGCTACTGCGGTAGCCTGTGCGCCTTTGACTCCTTCAGGGTGGTTATGCGTCACTTCAGCCGATTTTGTTACACATTCCCAACCGTTTGATGGCCAACAACCTGTACGCCCATAGAATCCACAATTCATCACCCAAGCGCAAGGTGAAACCCTCATCGCCGAACCGTTACCCCAAGAATTGTAGGGCTTACGGTCACCAGAGTGAATCCAACTTCCAAACCTGCCGCCATATCCTGCGTCGGGATATAGCCGTCCCCACTTTTTATATGCATCAATAAAATTGTCGACTTCGCCGCCGTTCATTATTGCGTCGGCTGTGGCTATGGTCATCACTGTATCATCTGTGAAAAAGCATTCGTCGCGGAACAGTGGGAAGTCTTTTGTTTTGATATTATGCCATTCGTAGACCGAGCCTACGATGTCTCCAATAATCGCTCCAAGCATTATTTACGACCTCCTCGCCGCTTCACGTCCTTGCGGATTTCCTCAAAACAAGCCTCGTCAACGGTTCCCGCCTCCCGGAATGTCGCCACAGCACTTGCCATTACCTTAAAATTCAGTTCCGTCCCCTCACTGTCGGCCAGATAATCGATCGCTCTGTCAGGAGCAATCCCGAAGCGCCTGGCTGTTTGAACCGCATCAATATTCGCACCAAGAAAGATAAACTCCCAGCCAAATTTCGTTTTTTGCCTTTCAATCTGCGCTTTTACCTTTTCTGCAGAGTATTCACGACTGGAGTTTTCCTCGCCATCTGTGATAATCACGAACATTACTTTTTCGGCGCGGTAATTCTCGGCAGTGTGCTTCTGCGCGTTTCCAATTTTATGAATTGTATTACCGATTGCATCAAGAAGTGCTGTCGATCCACCAACCTGATATTCTTTCTCGGTAATCGGGCTTACCGCCTTAATGTCAATACGGTCATGGAGTAGTTCATAGTTGTTATCGAATAGCACCGTTGTAATGTGACATTCGCCTTCAATTGCCTGCTGCTTTTTAAGCATTGAGTTATATCCGCCAATGGTGTCTGCTTCCAGACCGCTCATCGAGCCGCTTTTGTCGAGTATAAATACCAATTCAGTTAATCCCTTTTTCATTTTCGTAGCCTCCTAAGATTTAATGTAACCTTAGAATACTACTCAGCTGGGGGTTGTCGGTCGCTTTGGAAGCGACAAATGATTTACTCGCCTGATTCTTGGATACTGGTGGGAGAATCGTGCAGATAGTAAAATTTGTTGTCTTTTATTATGATTTGCACATCATCATCGTAGATTTGTTTCTGTTCGGCTGGACTTTCAGGAATGTTTGTTGCTTGAGTGCTTATTTGGTTTACGAAGCTTTGTCTTAGTTCGTTAAATTTAAATTTATCATCAAACAAGCCTGGTATCGCTGAAACAACGGCTTCAAACCCAGCCTTAGATATACGCTCTTTTTTTAAATCAATACGCAGTGATTTGACCTGCCTATCATGCCATTGTCCAAGGAGATTTCTTGTTTGCACAGACAGTTCAAGATACTTATTAAACGAAGAATAGCTTCTCTCAGTTGAGATCGAACCTTTCCCTAATAAGTACGTCAACTTGCTGATTTCCTCCAGAACAGTGACCAGAGCATTCTGATACCCCACCAGTTTTTGAAAATCATCAACTTTAGATTGATACTCTTTATAATCCGGATCAGGTGTCTTTTGCGTAATATCAGATATTGTAATGTTTACTTGGCCAAGCAGTTCAGTAGCTGTAGCTTTCAAATTCTCTATGGCAGAAAGTTTGAGTGCTCGCTGGTCATCACTCTCCATAATTTCAGAACTAAATTGCGATATTTCTCCAACAAGAGTAATTACAGACATTATTCGGCTCTTAAACTCCCTGTCCTGAAAGTCCCCGATTTTATCGATGCTCTTCGTCATAGTCTCCAGTTTGCAGTTAATCTCGGACATATAGTATTGTCCGACTACCAAAGAACCGATATTCATCACATTTGCCACACTATTAGCAACAGTAGTAGTTTTTGTGACTTTGCTCATGTCAACTTTAGTTAGGTTCGCTTGCGCCGCTACGCCCTTACCGCCGTGAATATAACCTCTTGCAGCACCTGCAACGTCTTTCGATTTTGTGAGTCGTGAAAATGGAATATCCATTTTTATTAACTCTGTACCTTTTAGGGAGTTAATGGCGTTGTTTGCCATCAACCTCGTCCCAGTTTGCGATGTGAAAGGTATTAATTCTGAAACCCGAGAAATAACTGTGCTATCTGTAATTTCAAATAGACTCTTTTCGTCGATCCGAATTGTCGCTGGCAGAACTTCAATCGGTATGACAATTTCGCCACCCTGAACATCTCCAGCCGTTACAAGACCCTTCGAGTTTATTGAATCGGTCTGTTTTGCGCTTACGAGATTGTTTCCGTTGGGATTAGATTTTTTATGCAAGAAAATAACCCCTCCAATAATTAAAGCGAGTGCTAATATGGGCAATACAATTATTAGAAAATGATCCATAATCAGCACCCTCCCAAAAGCGGCTGGTCGTACTCGAACAGCACTTCATTAATCTCAAAAACATCGTATTTACCATTTGCGATGAAGTACTCCACAATAACATCGAACTTGACGGCGTGAGATAGTGCATAGCCCGCTCGTTCCAAGAGGTCGTCGGTTTCGTCGAGTGATAACTCCAGTGCCACAGCGAGGGCGATGGCAGTACGCTTGCTTGGCATATATCCTTTGTTACTCCTAATTTTGGAAAACAATTTGCGGTCGAGATTGGCACGCTTATAAACCTCTACATCCGTCATTCTCTTGACATCAATCAGGCGCAGAAGCGTCTGGGAAAATGGCTCATCAAGATTGCCAACCAAGTCATCAAGCGGGGCTGGCGCACCGATTGACGGGGCGAGCATTTCCTCAAAAATAGGTTCGTTATATTTGCTATCTTCCTCATCAGCCTCATATAAGGCTTCCCGCTCCACATCAAGCAATTGCCGTCGCTTTATTTGGTGAGTAACAACATAATGCTCATCAATGTAGCTCTCGACTGCTCCGAGCAGTTCGCGGCTAATGGTAAATGCTGACTTGTCAAACACCGCAAGTGTCACATCAAGGTCGTGGTCAGAAAGGAAATCTTGAATTGCTGAGGTTGCCACCTGAAGGGCCTCATCTTTCGGATAGCCATAAATGCCGCTTGAAATAAGCGGAAATGCTATGCTTTCACACTTGTTTTCAACGGCTCTTTTCAATGAAATCGTATAGGCGGCACGGAGGTATTGCTCGTTCTGTTCCTTATTCCACTGCCGATAAACGGGGCCTGCCGCGTGAATAACAAACTTAGCGGGCAGGTCGAATCCCGGTGTAATAACCGCCTCACCCGTCTTAATCGGGGCGAGTTTATCACAGGCAGCTTGAAGCTGTGCCGCTCCTGCCGCTTTGAATATGGCTCCGCAAACTCCACCACCCATTTGCAAATCAGTGTTGGCGGCATTGACGATTGCGTTAACTTTCATTTTTGTGATGTCCTGCCGGACGATGGTAAAGGGCATTACTAATCCCTCCGTTCAACTGGTATTATTACATCTCAGCACACCTTCGCTATCAAATTGGCAATACTGCTATCTGAATTTCTTAGATCAATGAAAGAAACATCAACGTTGACATTATCGTCTGACGCATAGCGAAATTCACTTATACTTACATTATCAGAATGCGGATAAAGCAGGACAATGCAATCTGAATCATACTTTTTACTGTAAGCATACATTTGGTACATATCAGATTGCGAAATCCCGTGGTTCCTTGCATTGTCTGAAAGCAGTTTCCACTTTGTATCCATCACAATCGTCTTGCCGCCAAACTCCAAGACGAGGTCGGGTCTAAGGGCAAAGGCACGGGTAGGACTATCAAAAAGACTGTATTTGGCATCTTGCGTCCGCAGGTTTATGCCGTCACCGATGTGCCTACGAAACTTTGCCGCCACGAAACTCTCAAACACCTTTTCCATCGGAAACAAAAGGGCGAGGGCGATTTCACTTCCGGCGAACGCCGTGAAGCTGTTGCCACTCAGAAAAACTCGACACCACGAGAGAGCCTTATCATAGTGCGTCATGCTTCGGTCGACAAAGCACTTCGAAAAGTCGCTACCCACACTCTTTGAATAATTTACACCGTCAAAGAATGACAATAACCGAGCGACCGTTCTTCTATTACCCACATCGCCCGTGGCTTTCAGCAAGAAGCCGAGGGTGGACTTAATCAGACGATTCTCTGGCCTGTTAATACTAAAGTCATCGTAGCGTACAAAGAATCTCTCGTGACTCACCAGATTATGCTTGATATTCTGTGAAGCCAGCAGTTTGCCTTTATAAAACCGCTCGTTTTCCTCAACCGGAGTATAAGCCGCTTTCAAGCCCTGCTTCGTCAGTATTGAAACCTCGTCGAGGAACATCTTGATGAAAATTTCGAGCAGGTTGAGACGCTCGGTATGTAGTTGCGAGACATTGAAGTCCTTAAATGTTACATCTTTCAGCGTTTTCAACATTTCAAGGAAAATGCGCTTCGTATCGCTCACGGTTGTGTCGCCGCCTGCTATCTTCGGTAGAATCTCAATAACCGTGCCGTCAGCCATCGTAATCAGGCCAACGTAGTTTCGGGCAGTGATAATCTTTCCCACTCCGCGGCGAGCGGACAGGGAGAGCAGTTCAACTGCCTCGGTGTCTGAATCTGTGCTGTTGGCGAGTATAAACGCCTCAAGCGCATCAAAGGTTTTCTCAGGCAAACCTTGATACCCGTGCAGAGCCGCTCCCCGTGTGAACCCGCCATATTCAGTTATAGTGTATGTCTTATCACAGGAACGCATAGGCATCTATCCTCTTGAACGCTTCGTTATTGATTTCATAGTATTCGGGGAAATCGATGTCGGCATTCCCAAATAGCTTCACGGCGTCATTTCTTCTTACAATAAATCTGGTGCTGTCATCCGGCTTCTGATTATCGCCAAGCACAAGTTGAATTTTCTCGTAATCATCATAGAAATACTCCTGCAAGAGTGGCACGATAGTGTTTTCAAAAATAGCCGCAAGACGCTCTAATGTTGGATCTGATTTCAACGGAAGCAGATATGAGTGACCGATGGTATGCTCGCGGTCAAGCAATACGGTTATGCGTTTATTGATGGTATCAAGCATTTCGGAGATGTCGATGCCGTCGACAAGAACATCCTTCAGCGTAGCTGAATCCGGCTGCATCTCCACAAAACTAAACCTGCGCCTCAAGGCGGTATCAATCAGGGCGATGGAGCGGTCGGCGGTGTTCATTGTACCGATAAGGTAGACATTATCCGGCACACCAAAACTTTGCCCTGAATAAGGCAGTGTAGCGCGAAGTTGCTCTTTTGCTCCAATGCGCTTTGTCGGCTCTATGAGTGTTATCAATTCACCGAAAACTTTAGAGATATTTCCTCGGTTAATCTCGTCGATGATAAACACGCGGTTCGGAATTTTTACCCTCGGCGTGAAAAGGCTGGGCTTCACCTTCCGTAGAATCTGGAGAGCGTCCGTCACAGATACCGACAGTTTGTAGACCGAGGGCTGCATCATCAGTCTTTGGGCATTAAGGTCAAAGATATCCTCGTTTATGTCTTTGACAAGCCATTTGACATTGCGAAGCCGCTTGTAATGCTCGTATTCATCATGCCATTCAGGTTCACCCGTTATAACGCCGATAGCGTCGATGGTTTTGTTGGAATAGCATGAGAACACAATATCCCCGATTTGCATCTTGTAATAGAACGCATTCAGGATATTTCTACCGTTGTCACCTTTTTCATAGATGTCGGGCGGGGTCTCGCCGTAGCTGTCATAGCCGATTCGAATATGGTTGTTCTTGAGACACTCCGTGCGGGTCGGGTTGTCGCCAGTTCCCTCAAGAGAGACCTTCCAAACTGACGGGTTTTTTCCAAAGCCCAAGTCCACGCTCGTGCCACCGCTGATAGGCGTTCCGGCTTTGTCGCAGAACGACTTGAAAATGCCGTCGTGAACCTCGTACTCAATATCACGCCCTGTTTCGGCATTTTCCTCTGCGGAGACCACAGGGCGAATCCCCTCGATAAACTCTTCATACCCGAATGACTGATGGAATGTAGTGAAAGCGACCAAACCGTCCTCTTTATATTTCAGGTATCGGGCAAACACCGTCGAGTAGTCCTCGGCTTTAATTGCGTCGAATGGCTTTTCATCGATAATTGAAACGGCATATAGAACCGTGCTGTAGGTCTTGCCGGTGCCGGGAGTGCCACACAGGATAATGTTTTTAGCGAATGATGTGCTGTTAGCGGTAACCACCGATGCACTTTTGAAAGCTGCCCGTTGCTGTTGCTCGTCAACGACCGAAAAATCAGAATTAGACCCGCTCTCGGCTTTATTGTCTTTTTGCATCCATGCTGTATACGATATTTCAGGGAAGGTTAGTTTGGGTGAAAGCCCGGTTACTTTTGCCTTAAGGGTTTTCAAAAAGGCAACATACTCTTCTCCTGAACAATTACCACTTGGCGCAGTAATGCCATATTGGTTTGAAGCAAACGCGCGGGAGTTGCCGTCAAGGGGCATAAACACGTTGGGTCGTATCCAATACAAGCCCATCGTAATATACGCCAGCCCGTTTCCTTTTACGGCGATTGCCTTTTCAAAGGCGCTTTTGAAGGCATCAGAGAAGATGCCTGTCTTAGCGGACTCCATTGCTTGTATATACAGTTCCCAGATTTCGTCGGGTCCGTTAAAGAATGAGTTCATATTATTTAAAACAGGAATACCAGCGAACTGAACCGGAGCGGGAAGTTCCACTCTGAATGTCTCGGCAAGGACTTTCGCCAACTTGATTCTGTTAGCGTCCGTCGTCCCGCGATTCAAAATTCCTATCACGGTTAACGGGTCCATATGATGGTTTCGTGGTCCCCACCAATCCTCGCGCTCAAAGTTGAGGTACTTCATAAGCGGTTGCTCTGATCTCACCTTTTTCATCAATTCGAAGAGCTCGTTCCTCTTGTCGCTGTATGCGAGGAGTTTGTCGGCAAGCGCTTCGTAAAATGGCACCCATTGATAAGCATTATCCATTTAGTTTCCCTCCATAATCTTATTTGTCCTTCGAGCGGACTCCTATATGTTCAACGCCAAGAGTCTGTAACACGTCGTTTCTCTCATCAAGGGAGCAACCTTGAAAAGTCGACAGAACGTACTCATACGCAAGACTTTCTTTATCTTTGCCGAGTGCGATTTTTGCGAGTGACAACAATTCCTTTGCCTCGGAAACATCCAAGTCCAACCCGAAGCAAGCAGCGATACCAGTTCTCGTAGTAACCGTACCGCCTTTACCCAAGCGGCTCACGGTCTGGTCATCCAAACCCGAGAGAGTTTTAAACTTGTTCTTGCTGAAGCCCTTAGCCTCTCGAATCTGCTCGACTCGCTCCCAGAAGCTGATCGCGGGAGCGATGGCTTGCCGTGAGGTCATAAACTCACCAAATTCTTCACGGACATTTTGAAATGCTTTTTGAAGGGCTTGTTCTTTTGCCTTGGCATTGTCATATACCGTGTCGTTCTGTACATTCGGATAATACCTCGGCAACTTTTTATAATCTGTCTCAACCCGAGTCAGGAAGCCAACCATACTGGATTGATATTTACTGGGATCGATAGTAACCGAAACGGTATATTTAAATAGGAGCGTACACTCCTGCGGATGATTTATAGCGTAAGGGGTCAACTTGTAAATCCCGTCTTCAGTCCGCTGTACATATTTCGGATCGCTGATAACAAAAGCGTTATCTACATAACGGAACATACCACTCTGTAGCAGTTCTCTGAACCCGTCATTCTTACTGAATTCAGAAAAAGCGTGCTCGTGTGAAATGTGCCGCGTCAGGGGGCGACTGGTAGTCTTGACGGTCAGCGGGTGTTCTGCAAAGTCCCAAATGGTGGGATTGCGCTCATACGGATATATCTCTTTGGCGTCATCGAGACTAAGGAACCCCAAATCCACCATGCGGTATTTTGCCGACTGTTTGGAAACATGGAAAAACGCCGCCAGCTCATCGACAATTTCTGTAAGCACACCAAAACGATTATCCATATTATCTCGATAACCGTGCATCCCAAATATCTCTTGCAGCTTTTTCTTGGTGGCTACTTTAGGCATCAGTATTCGCGGAGCGACGCCTCGCGCCTGTTTTTCCATACGCTCCTCGTCTTGTGTTGCCTCATCTCCGTCAGAAATTCGTGCTGGACAGCGGAATGCAATGTCCGCGTTGTCGACTTTTTTATGAAGCAGGTCAAAATAATGCCTATGAATGTGCCAATGGACGCACTCGTGCGCCATCGTGTTATTTGCCCGTCCTTCATTGTCGATGGTGCAGTCTATTAAAACTGTAGCGCGTTTTACCGCATAAGCAATATTGCTTTTTGTCCCGGTGTCGTAAACTTCAACCTCCCCATCAAAGAACGCAATTGTCCCCAACACATCACCATTCTCCGACAATTGCTGTGATGTGCGGACTGTTAGCCCTACTCGTCTGCGAGCTATATCAAAAATCGGTACAGGCATCGGTATTGTCAGGTATTGGGCGCAACCATAGTGAGTGAGGAAATCAGCAGCAACCTCATCGTAGGTGTCTCTATAAACATTTGTTGGAACAAGTGTTGCTTTGTCGTAATTATATTCCATCCGCCCCATCTCCTTGGCATAAAAATCTCTATAACGAGAGATAGGGCGGCGCGATGCCTACCCTTGTTGGCAAGTCTATTCTACTTGCCTCCTCTCAAACTCTCATAGACTTCCTTCATATACACCTCGGTAATCTTGTCTCGCAATTCCTCATTGCCCAACAGAAGCGTATAGAAGTCTACATTTTCATCGTATCCAGCAACCAATGCATCTGAGACGCTATCCTTATAAGTAAATTTGAAGTCCGAGAAAGGATTATTTTTGGCACTCGCCCTAAGCCGTGCGTCTTTAAGTAGAATGTCCCGTATTTGCATAGCCGCTTTTGTTCTCACTCCAGTGTCGCCTTTGCTACCGTAAATGGTGTTTATCTCCTCAATGATGACGGAGAGCATCTTGAGCTGCTCGGCTTCCGGCTGTGCAGGCTTCGGGGTTTTCATTTTCAATTCGGGCTTGGATTCCACTTCAGGATTTGCCATCACACCGGTTTGCTTCTGCTCGAAGCCGCTCACCGTGATTTTGTCGGCGATGTCAAAATCGTTGCCGCCCTTGATATCCAGCTCCTTAACCAGATATGATAGGTAGTTGTATCGCTTATGTAGCTCCACATTTTCGTAACAGGTCGCCTGAATAAGGAAGCAGTAGGATTTTAGGAAACGCCTGATGGTCGTTCGAATAGCGAACTGTTCCTCTGTATTCTTTTTGCGAACCTCACGGGCAGCGTTATCGAGCAACGCCCACATACGCTGTTTCTGCTTTGCTGTCCGTTTCGGCAGATAAAGAAGATCGTTAAACTCAATAATGTCATTTTCGGTAAGAATGTTATAAAACTCGATTTCCTCCTCTAACCGTCGTATGTCGGATGGCGAGATGGTATCGAACAACTCCGTTTCTTCATAAAAAGGGGCAAACGCCTTAAGAATGTCCTCGGCTTTATTTTTGAAATCGAGGATAAATGTGCGCTTGTCATAGGGTCGGAAAATACGATTCAAGCGAGACAGAGTTTGAACCGCCGATACGCCGCGTAATTTTTTATCCACATACATAGCCACCAGCTTCGGCTGGTCAAAACCCGTTTGATACTTGTTGGCGACAAGCAGAACCTGATAGATACTCTTGTCAAACTCGTCGCGCAGGGTCTCCTCAGAAAATCCGTTCATTCCAGCTTCGGTGTATGTTTCACCGTCAAGCGTGACCTTGCCGGAGAAGGCAATCAAAGCTCGGATATTGGTGTATCCGTTCCGTTCGATGTACTTCTCGAATTCTTTCTTATACTTAACCGCCGCAGGGCGAGAAGAGGTTACAACCATCGCCTTTGCCTGACCGCCGAGGCTGTCGGCGATGTTTTGGCGGAAATGCTCAATGATAATCTCGATTTTTTGCGAGATGTTCGTGTCATGCAGATCAACGAAGCGGGCTATTTTCCGCTTGGCGGTGATGGACTGGAGTTCAGGGTCATCCTCAATAGCTTTGTTAATCTTAAAGTAGGTTTGCCATGTCACATAGTTATCGAGTACGTTTAGGATATAACCTTCCTCGATTGCCTGGCGCATTGAGTAGAGGTCAAAGCACGTCTTTTTACCCTCGTCGTTCAGAGTGCCAAAAAGCTGCAATGTGCCAGGTTTCGGTGTGGCAGTGAACGCAATCATAGTGACGTTCGGCTGCTTGCCCGCTTTAGCACGCTCGACCTTTATTTTTTCGTCGGTGGTCAGTTCCTCACCGGCTTCTTCTTCAGGGGTTTCCTCTGGCAGCTCCTCGACCTTGCCGCCCGCTAATACGTGGGTTACAGCTCGCATAAGGTCGCCCTCAGTGGACGAGTGCGCCTCGTCAATCAGCACGGCGAAGGTCTTGTCTTTAAGGGATAGCAGGTTCTTTTCAAGGATGTAAAAGAACTTATGGATAGTGGTTACAATTATCTTCGTGTTGCCGCGCAGTGCTTGGGCGAGGTCGTCGGAGTGGCACTTGTCGTCCAACACCTTTAGCAGACCCGTTTTGTGGTCGATACCCATAACCGCTTCCTGCAGTTGCTGGTCAACGATGATGCGGTCGGTAATAACGATGATGTTGCTAAAAATATTCTTGTCTTCCGTGTCGTGCAGGGAGGCAAGGATATGCGTAAGCCATGCGATGGTGTTCGTCTTGCCGCTGCCAGCCGAATGCTCGATGAGGTAGTTCTGGCTCGTTCGGTTTACCTTAATATCAGCCACAAGCCGTTCCACGGCACGGAGTTGGTGGTATCGCGGAAAGATGACCGTCTCCTTGACCTTAGTTCTACCGGTCTCAATGTTCTTTTCTTTCTTTTTTTCTATGAAGACAAAACGCTCGATGAGCAGGATGATTTTCTCTTTCGTCCAAATCTGCTCCCACATATATGAAACGTTAATGCCGTTCTCGTTGTGCGGGTTGCCCTTACCGATGGAATACGGCTTGTCCGGTGACTTTGGCATGCCTATATTAAACGGCAGGAAAGACGAGTTGACGCCACGCAGGGATGTGCAGAAATAGACCTCATCCAAATCCATCGCAAAAGCGGCAAAAACACCGGCTTTGAACCTGAACAGTCGGGTATGCGGGTCACGCTCGTGCTTGTACTGATTAATAGCATTCTCATAGTTTTGCCCGGATGTATTGCACTTGAGTTCGACGGCGAAGATGGCTATTCCATTAAGGAACAGTACAAGATCAATCCGTTCACCCTCCTTGTGGTAGACCTCCTCCATCACCGACAGGATGTTCTGCTCGTATTGCCACGCCAATTTCTCGTTAAACGACGTGGCGGGGCGGCGGTACATAATATCGAGTTTTACGCCGTTGTCGAATTCCACTCCGTTTTTCAGAACATAGATTAAGGAACTGCGGTCTTTTGTAATCTCTCGATTGATGTAGTTGATGACCGTCTTCTCGGTCTTGTCGGCGTAGAACTTATGTAATTTCTCCATCTTCTCGGGCTGCGTTGTATTCAAGAACTGAAAGAGAAGCTCCTTGTCCATGGCAAAATCCGCATCCCAGTCCGTTTGGGCGTTGCGGATAACGTAGCCGTTGCGGTCGCGCAACTCCTCCAGAATCAGATTCTGGTAATCCTTTTTCTCTTGAAGTTGGTCTGCTCGGATAGGCATAGCTGTATATCTCCTTTAACCTGTCACGCGCTTTTTGCCCGTGACGTATTCGTAAATAAGCGATTTTTTATACTGCCTCATCGTCTCGGCAGCTTTCTGCTTCTCGGCGATGAGGTCGTCGACCTCGGCACATTTGTGATCGAGAAACTCAACGATTGCTTGTTGCTCATTCAAATCCATCGGTATCGGAATCTGGATGTTATACAAGTTCAGATTCGTCAACTGGTTTACCGTTGATGTCAGGAATGTCCCAAGATAGTAGCTAAAGATGTCTGACAGGAACACATAATGAATGAACTTGTTATACCGGCTACGATAAACGCACATAAATGCTCCGTAGGTTTGCCCCGCCGTTTTCTCGTCAATCAATGCGCACTTACCAATCAGAGCTTGGCTTCCGTTTCGAGAGCAGATAAGCAGGTCATTCTCTTGTAGTACGATTTCTTTCGGAATCCGACAATTCACATATACGTTATCGTCAAAGGTGAGCCTATCGTTCTGTATGTTAGAGGAGCGGAGAACAAGAGTACCCTTATCCTCGTCAACGACATCTTCGGGAGCGTAAGTCAGCCCGTTACGAGCTGAGCCTAAAAACTTAAGCCGTTTCATCTCCCAATGCCTTGGCATCTCACCAATCCAGTCAATCCCGCTGCCTTTCATCGGAGCAGTCTTATCCAAGCCCTTTGTCACCGTCTCGGTGATGAGGGCTTTTTTGTACTGTCGCAGAATTTCCACTTGCCGCTCCAAATCAGCGACGATGACGTCAATCTGCCCACAGCGGTTATCAAGGAAAGCAGCAATGGCTTGCTGTTCAGGGAGGGTCGGTATCGCATAGTTAAACTCAGCGAAGTCTCCCTGATAAAGGTGCAGTATCGTGCTGTTGCCCGCGTTCTTAATGGAGAACCAAGTCCAGAATACTTCAGACTGGAGCACCCAATACAGGAACTTCCTATCGTAGCCATTAGCGGTCGAGATACGCAAAACACCACTGTTCAATGAGCAAGGACTGTTTAAGCCGTTAACGATAGCGACTTTGCCGACGGTGCCATCCTTTGTTATCAGAAGGTCGCCGTTCGCTATTTGAATGTCCTTCGCTTCATCCCAGCGCTTCATAGGAACGTGGACGCAGGTCTCCCAATTGATGCCCCCATTGTAAAAGTCCGTACCGGTTATAAGGTATGCTCCCTCATCCGTGTACTCATCAGAGGTTAGCCCTTGCCACCCGATACGTCCTTTGAGGGTGGAGATGTACTTTATCTTTTTTATATCCCAGTCAGCGGGAATGTTACCAATCCATGCAATGCTGCTGGGCTTGGTAGTTACCATCATTGCCCACCTCCTGTCAGAGCAGCAATTTTTGCCGCTAACTCGCGCTCAATTTCGGTAAACTGGGCGAGCAGGTCATCTGCTTTTTCAGGAGCTTTGTATTCATAGAAGTAGCGGGTGAACGGGAACTCGGCACCCAGTTTCTCCTTGTTTGTCGCTGACGCTTTCTTGTTTTCGTCATATTCGTAGGCGTAGATAGCATCGGGAACGTGCGGGTAGACCTCACGCTTGAAATATTCCTCAAGGCCAATCCGCAAGCCAATGAGTTCCGTATCTTTGGTGGTGGAGTCGGTGATGACATTGCCCTTCTTATCTTTCTGCACCACGGCGGTCTTGTCCATAACAGACATTTCCATTGCAATGTTATTCAGGCGGCTTGGTGACATCCCCTCGATATCACCGATGATTTCTTTCAGCTTCCCCACGAACTTGGCGAAGTCGTCGTACTCGGTGTCGTCGGCGTGTGCTTCCAAAGCGGCAATGACCGCTTCAGTAAACTCTTTGCCTTTTTGGTACTTCTGGAACTTCTTCTCATCCTCGCCCTCACGGGGATCGGTCTCAAGCAAGACTTCATAGTCCGCTTCATTAAAGATGAAGGAATTAGCGGTGAAGATCGCACTCGTTTTCAGAGCGGCGATATTGGCAGCCGAAAGCGAACCCCTCCGTTGGAGCGGCTGATAGACAGCGTATTCCTTATACATAAACTCTTCGTTGTCAAAAATTTTACAGTACGGTCCATCTTCGAATCCTGCGTAAATCTCAGTAATACGGGCGATGTCCTCCTTCGAGATTTCCTTACGCTTCTTGCCGAGCGACTTGCGGAGCGGTTTCCACATATCCACGGCGTTAATAAGCTGAATCTTGCCACGACGCTCAGACCGTTTGTTCTTCGACAGAATGAAAGCGTAGATACCGATGCTCGTGTTATAGAAGAGGTCGGTCGGCAGAGCGACGATAGCCTCAATAAGGTCGTTCTCCAGCATATAGCGGCGTATCTGACTTTCGCCGCTCGTGGTGTTACCGGAAAATAGCGGTGAGCCGTTGCTGATTATGGCGGCGCGGCCGTCCTTGCTCATCTTGTAAATGGCGTGTTGCATAAACAGAAGCTGCATATCGCCGGAGGTCGGTAAGCCCCAAGGGAATCGGCTGTGTTCCATTTTCTCCGAACCTTCGTATTTCTCAGCTTTTTTATGTTCTTTCTTAACAGCGGATTCCACACCGTCGGCAGCGTCCTTACCACCCCAAGCCTGTCCAAATGGAGGATTGATGATGACGATACGCATGTCCTGTCCTTCGAAGCAGTCTGCCTTCATCGTGTCCTGCAAGTGGATGTTATTGGCATCCTCACCTTTGATAAGCATATCGGCAAGGCAGATTGCATAGGATTCCGGGTTTATCTCCTGCCCAAAAAGGCGCACTTCGGCATCGGGGTTCATCCTCGTTATAGCGTTATAGGTGGTCGAAAGCATTCCGCCGGAACCGCAAGCCATATCCAGTACAGTGGCGACACGGCGCTCGGTATAAAGGTCGTCCAACCCCTCCGCAAGCAAAATGCTAACGAGTAGGCGGATAACTTCTCGTGGGGTGTAGTGATCACCAGCTTCGGCATTTTCAGAGAACTTACGGATAATTTCTTCAAACATATATCCGGCTTTTATGCCGTCCACAGTGGTGGGGTTCAGGTCAAGTTCAGAGAACTTCCGAACCACTCCCAGGAGACGATTATTCTTATCCATTTTGTCGATTTCTTTCTCGAAATCGAGGTTATGGATTATGCTCTGGACGTTCGCCGAAAACCCCTCAATGTAGCTCTTGAAATTCGAGACGATGTTGTCTGCATCGTTAAGGAGTTCGGCAAGTGTATAACGGCTCGTATTATAAAATTTATAGCCAGCAACTTTTTCAAGTATCTGTGGTGGAACGTCCCGCTTGGCTTCAAAAGCCGCGACCACCGCATCCTTGGTATTAGCGAGGGCGCACTCAAAGCGACGGATGATTATCATCGGGATAATCACGTCTTTATATTTATCGGACTTGTAGGCACCCCTCAAGCTGTTAGCAATAGAAAATACAAGGTCGACTTCTTTGCTGACGTTAATGCTGGCGTCATCCATCACAACATCGGTAATTCGTTCTTTTGCCATTTTGAAGGCCTCCATATTAATAATCATTGATATCTATTCCGGCTTTAAGCAGCCTTGCGTAGCGCTCGTTAGACATAACAACCACGATGGGCTTGCCATTCTTGAGAACGAATGCAGTTTTATCTCCGTCAGCTATTGCGGTCAGAATCTTGGACGACTGACCTTTCAAGAAATCACCAATATTGTGATGCTCCATCGGTTCTATCGGTTTTTTGTCTGGCACTTTCAGACCCTCCTTCGCCGTGCATAGTTGCACATATGGTATTCTATCAAAATGTAATTACAATTGCAATACCTTTTGCAGGCTTATTTTGTGAGCAAATTGCAACTCGGTACATACGGCTGTTTTAAATTCTTTTAAAAAAAAGATTCACACGGCATGTGAGTTTTAGGCGGCGGTAGTGAGGCGGTAACGTCAACACTGCCGCCGATTTTTGCGTTTCAGGGCAAATATGACAATCCGCAATAGCCCGTGAACGGCTATTTTACTGGATTTTTTACCTCTCATGCCATAAGAGGGAAGCAAACTAAGTTTTTTTTAGTATGGGGTCGAGCTGGACGCGGACAAGCGTTCAATTCGGCCCCTTTTAGCGTTCGACCAAAGCCTGACAGCGCCCATATTTTGCCAATCACAAGGAGGAATTCTAATGAAAAACCAAGCAAATCAAAGCCAAAACAAGTCTTTCAAACCTACCCCCATTCCACATCGCACGAAATCCGGTGAACCGATGGCCTACTACATCCTATCGGAGGATGGAGCACAGGAATTCAAAGTAACAAGAGCAGAGTGTTTTGCCCGTTCCGAAGAACCTGAAAAACCATTTCCTCAACGCTGGTATGTCGATGAAGAATCCGGCCTTGTTGTCCGCCTTCCTCGTAATCAAATGGGCGAAGACCTCGCACGGGACAATATGCGCTCTGTATGGCGAGAGCAAAAACATCAAGAGCGGAAATTACAATGCGTATGGAAAGGCACAAACAAATGTGATCAGAAATGTGAGACATGCAATTCCCGCACGAGCCGCACAGTTGAACTTGATAAGCCATTAGGTAACGATTCTGATGGCTCGGATACATTTTACGAACCTGCCGATCCCACTGATATCACAGAATTTTTAGAACAAAAGGCTGTATTAGACACTCTCTATGCCGCACTTGCTACCCTCACTCAAAAAGACCGTGAGCTTATAACAGACCGCATTATCCTAAAAAAAACCGTGCGTGAATTAGCGCCCAAGTACGATTTTAAATCATCGCGGAGCATTACCATTCATGTACGCCGTATCCTTGACATCCTGCGAAATGACGAAGCCCTGAAGAAGTTTTTCGAGTAACCACTCTCCGTGGTACGCAACCGCCCCTCTTCTGTCTGTAGACGGTA
>Ga0265294_10004608_pt1 | contig 17172 bp, 22 predicted proteins | sample MunlanPumphouse3_FD_192504 | JGI IMG/M metagenome (GOLD analysis project Ga0265294, IMG submission 192504) | Groundwater microbial communities from a municipal landfill in Southern Ontario, Canada - Pumphouse #3 | ecosystem: Environmental > Aquatic > Deep subsurface > Groundwater | place...
TAATGTTCATAACGGTAGCACCTGTCGTTGGCAACACCATAATTTAAAAGAGGATAACATATTTGTAAACTATACTTTGAATACGACAAGACACTAAAGCAAATCAAAAAAGAATTGAAGAAAAGGACTATAAGTGAGCGAAGAAACCATAGACTTACTAAAAAAAATAGTAGACGAGTCAACAAGCAATAACGTCTAATTGGATACAGAGAATAATTTTACGAAACCTAAAATAACCATAGCTATTGATAATATCATAAAGCTATGGTTGTATTAGTTTATGGTGGAACTAAAATATTCAGTCTATAAAGGAAAAGATTTAACCTTTATTACATCACCACAGAAGATAATAGTTCAAACTAAAACAGCCGAATATTATTTAGACCCTGAAGAGTGGTATAATCAAGAAGATATACCACTCATTTGTTATCTGATAGAAAAAGGCAAGATAAAAGATATGACCAGTCTTAGGGACAGAATAGTTGGTAAGTTTTACCTCCAATCAACTAAAAAAAGACACGAGATACTAGAACTATGAAAGATATAGTTATTCCTTACCGTAATTCTAAGTCAGAAGAACTTAGATATTGTCTTAGAAGTCTAAAGAATCTACCTCACAGAAATGTATTTATTTGTGGCGATCGCCCTGACTTTATCTCAGATAAGGTTATTTTTTTACCCAACAAAACAAGGGCAAGAACGGCACAGCTTGATTGTGAAATGAATCTCAGACTCGCACTAGAGGACGAAAGATTATCTGAAAATTTTATCTATATGAATGACGACTTCTTTATAATGAAAAAACTTACTAAACTACCAAATTATTTCAACGGAACTATTCGAGAGTTAATAAAAAGCCGACCAGAAAATAAGTTCATGAGATATAACCAATCCCTTAAAGATACAGCTAAATTCTTAGAAAACTTTCAAAACCCATTATCCTATGAACTTCACGCCCCAATGGTTATGCACAAACTTGATAGATTAGAAATCAGCAACGATATCCTGCCAACACTACTTACTGGGAAAATACTATTGCCACGCTCAATTTATGGAAATATATTTTGCGACATTAACGAATTTAAAAAAGACGTAAAGTTATACTCCAAGAACGACCAACCGCCTAAAGAAGCCTTTTTAAGCACTATAGAACATAGTTTTAGTGGAACTGTCGGAGATTATATTAAAAGTAAGTTCAAGAAAAAGAGCATCTATGAAGCCTGACGTTGTCTACACCTTACTAAGACCAACCGAAGAATTCAGACACTCGCTTAGAAGTCTTAAAAATCTACCACACAAAAATATATGGGTAGTCGGCACAAAACCATACTGGGCGAAAGTTAATTTTATCGAGTCAAAGCCAATCTCTAGTGAGAAAATAGCTAATACTAATCATAACTGGCTAAAAGTAGCCCGTAATAGTCAGATATCCGACCCTTTTATTATGATGAACGATGATTTCTTTATAAATAAGCCTATTGAAAGTATCGAACCAGAATATTTATCATCTAATCTAAAGTTTGAAACTTACTATAAATCTTTATATCCAAAATCTAAATACACCCAAGTTATTCAAAACACATCTAGGAGGCTTTATAGACTAGGAATTACAGACGCAAAATCCTATGAACTACATACGCCTATGATAATCTACAAAAAAGACATCATAAAAGCATTATCAGGTTATGATTATTTTAGATATCCAATAAATATCCGAACCGTGGCTGGTAATCTAGGAAACTATGGTGGTAAGCAAGTCAGAGATGTAAAAGTTTACGGAACAATAAAAGAGAAATATCGCAGTCTAAAAAACTATCAGGATAGTAAATTCATCTCAACAGACGACCCTGCATTTTTAGATGAAGCAGGAAATTATATAAAGTTCAAATTTAAGGAGGTATCAAAGTATGAGATTAGCAGTCGTAACTCGCTGTCATTATAAGGAAGATGACCCACGCTTTCCCCAAAGAGTAGATATGTATAAAAAATATACTCTCAATTCACTATTAAATCAGACAGACCAAGATTTTGACATTTTAGTATGGTGTGAGCCACATCACGACGACCTATTTAAGAGTTTAAGCGACCGAATTAAAATCATACACGCTGACACCGAAGTTAGATATAAATCAAATAAGTTTTTTGTAGATTACACGCCTTTTTCAAAAGTCTACGGTATGGAAAAATACGAAGCACAACTCGGACTAGATTCAGATGACGAGATTAAGCCAACTGCAATTGAAGAGGTTAAAAAGCACCTAAAAGGCGGACGGAAAGCAATCTCACTTCAACCAGTAAAAAGAGATGTAAAAACAGGCAAGATGTACAAAATGGTAGACTACAAATCAAAAGGCAAATTATCGCCTATATTTTGTTTATATCAACCTGACGAACCTTATCTATTTGCTTATGAGTACGGACATTTTAGCGAAATGCCAAATCAATTCAAAGACAAGGTTTATTTGTATAACTTAAGCATTATGAATATCCATAATATGAACGAATCGACCGAGATAGAACGGATTGACGTACGAATATGATAACCCTCTGTCTATTTACAAATTGTCATAAAGGCTGTCTATCAGAGCCAACTATTTTTAGAACCCTTAAAAGTTGGACTAAAACATTTAGAGAGCCTGAGAGACTAGAGATTTATTGCGATCCAAACCCCAACCCTAATGATTATGACGAATACGCAAAAGCAATAGAAAAACAAACTGGCGTAAAACCAATCAAAACTACCGGCCTAGATAATGGCTGGATTACAGCCTTAAAAAACGCCCAAACAAAGTATCTATTTATATGTGAAGCTGACTGGCGATTCTATCCTGAACATATCAACCACACCATAAATGAAATTGAACAGATGATGTTAGAGAATAAGCTATGGTTTTTACTATTTAATAAGCACAAAAACGACACTCAATTAAACGGTACAAAATGGCAGACCTATTTTAAGCCTACCGATAAGCCATATTGTAAGTCGGATAGATTCTCAAACAATCCTAACATCTTAGAAGCTGAATACTTCCTAAAGAATATAGCACCTAAAGTAGACTGGACAATCGGTGGAGCTGGGCGTATCGAACAAGTCCTACAAAGAAAAGTTGACATAGCAGTATATGGAAAGTATAAAAACCAACCAACAATCAGACATCTTAATGCAAGACGGGATGGGGAAAAATGAAAGTCTTCTACCTATCAGATAGGCAAAATAATCTAGGCGATAATCTCAATAAACCAATCCTTGAGTGGCTGGGGTATAAAGTCGAATACATCACAAGGCGAAAATCACAAGGTAAGTTTGTCGGAATAGGCTCAATCATGTCATGTGTAAGACCAAATGACATAGTATGGGGTACTGGAATCATAAGAGAAAATCAAAAACTAAGTCCGGCACATGGAGCGAAGTTTTTAGCAGTTAGAGGAAAAAAGACACATAGACAGCTAAGACGAGCTGGGATTAAATGCCCCGAAGTCTATGGCGACCCTGCCTTGCTTTTGCCTTTAATTTACAATCCTGAAATAGAACCTATTTATGAAGTCGGGTATATACCACATTACATAGATAAACCACTTGTAAAAGTGCCACAAGGCTCACTGTTCATAGATATTCAAACACTCGACTATAAACACGTTATAGACCAAATACTTCAATGTCGTAAAATAATTACTAGCTCTTTACATGGCATAATACTAGCTGAAGCATATAATCGTGAAGTTGAATGGGTGCAATATTCAAACAATATAATTGGTGGCGAATTTAAGTTTAGAGATTATCTAACTGGAACAGAACGAAAAGAACAATCTTATGGAAAGTTGCCAAAGCTAGACAGAAAAGTTCTAAAGCATATTCAAGAGGGCTTAATAAAAGCCATTAGAGATAATTTAGGCAAAGAGGTATAATAAAGATATGGACAATGAAAAAGAACTTACGCCTAAGCAAAAACTATTTTGTGAATACTTCGCTAGTGACAGAGAGTTCTTTGGTAATGGAACTCAGTCATATATAGAAGCTTATAATATAGATTTAACTAAAAAAGGTGCATATAATGTTGCCAAAGCTAATGCTGCTAGGATGCTTACTAATGCTAACATTTTAAAATATATAAATGAACTATTTGAGGCACATGGATTAAATGACACTTTTGTAGATAAGCAACTTGAAAAATTGATAATTCAAGATGCTGAGTTTAGCACAAAACTACAAGCTATAAAAGAGTATAATTCCTTAAAGCAACGTATAACTAAAAAGCTAGATATGACTACTAACGGTGAATCAATCAATCCTATCTCACAACTTACGGCTGATGAATTACGCAAATTAGCTAGTAAATAGTATTATATTACGATGATAGTCGTGCTATAATATCGAATATGAGCAAGATAAGTATATATTGTCGCTGTGAACACTGTAAAGAATACTTTTTAATATCAAATACTGATAGGCTACGATTATACTGCTCTCGTAAATGTAGAGATGCGGCTTATTATATTAGAAAATTAAAAAAGGAGAAACAGTTATGAGAACTATAGAGTTTAGGGCGTGGGATAAAACTAATAAAAAAATGGTTGATTATTTCCATATATCGTCATTGGATGGTAGTGTCACTGTTTACAACTATCCAATGGATTATTTTGAAGACCAATCATTGCCAGAAGAGGCTATTGATCATGAAGATTATGAACTAATGCAATTTACAGGTCTACTAGATAAGAATGGTACAAAGATATTTGAGGGCGATATAGTAAGAATATCTTATGAAGATGATGAAAATATATCTCAGGTAAAATATAAAGCACCAATGTTTGTTTTTGAAAATAGCGATGGCCATATATGGCAACCTATATTTTTTAGTGTTGATGGTTATAGTTACGAGTATAAACCAGAAATGTGTGAGGTTATCGGTAATATCTATCAATCACCAGAGTTAATTAAATAGACTATAATAGCATTATGTCTGAAATACCAGAATATGTTCGCCAAGAAGCTAAAAAAGAATTAGCTAGACGTTATTTTTACGATTACTGCCAACTAATGCGACCTGACTTTTATTTAGATGACAGACAATACCTAAAAACCCTATGTGATAAACTTCAACAATTCATCGAGCAAAACGACAAAAGATTTTTAGTCATAAATATGCCTCCGAGACATGGTAAGTCTTTTACTGCAAAAAACTTTACAGAGTGGCTATTCGGATTAAACCCTAAGAATAAAGTTATGACAGGCTCATACAACGAAACTCTATCGACTACATTCGCTAGACAGGTTAGAAACACAATAGAAGAAAAATCAGCTGGTAAAAAAGTAGTCTATCAAGATGTATTCCCTGATACAAAGGTTAAATATGGTGAAGCTAGTGCTAGTATATGGGCTTTAGAGGGTAGTGATGAAAAATCTTATCTAGCGACAAGTCCAACAGGAACAGCCACAGGATTCGGGGCTAAGATTATCCTTATAGATGACGTAATAAAGAATGCCGAAGAAGCCTATTCAGATATCGTTAAAGACAAACAATGGGATTGGCTTGTAAACACTATGCTTTCAAGGACTGAGGGAGATGATTGGAAAGTAATTATAATTATGACGAGGTGGGCGACTAACGACCTAGCTGGTAGAGTATTAGACCAGTTTAACGTTGAACACATCAACTTCAAGGCTATAGATAATGATAAGATGTTATGCGAGCAAATACTAAATAGGAATGATTACGATCTAAAAACAAAAGAAATGAACCCCGACATCGTAGAGGCCAATTATAACCAAACCCCAATCGATATTAAAGGCAGACTATACGATTCATTCCAAGAATACGACAAAATACCTGACGGACTTAGATTAAATTACACCGATACGGCCGACACAGGGAAAGACTTTTTATGTTCAGTCGATTATGTCCTATCAAATGATGAAGTTTATATTTTAGACAACGTAACTACAGACAAGCCAATGGAAGAAACCGAACCAATGGTTGCCCAGATGTTACATCAAGACCAAATCACTGAAGCCACAATCGAAAGTAATAACGGTGGTAGAGGCTTTGGGAGAAACATCGAAAGACTGCTCAAAGAAACTTACTTAAATAACAGATGTGTCATAAATCCACTATCTCAGACTCAAAACAAAGAGGCTAGAATACTCACATCAAGCGCATGGGTTAAAAACCATATCTATATGCCTCATGGCTGGCAGAATAAATGGCCTGTCTTTTACAAACAAATTATAAGCTATCAAACTAAAGGCAAGAATGCTCATGATGATGTAGTAGACGTGATGGCTGGAATATACGAAAGAGCTACTAACTTTAAGCCAACAGTTTACGGCCGAGTAAGGTAATTTGTTATAATAAAGAAAAGGACTTTTATATGAAAAAAAACTTGCTCAAGCCGATAAAAAACAACATCATAGAGTTTTATACAGGATTAGTCCTGATTGTATTTATACCTACTACGATAGGCTTTATGACTAATCTATTTATAGGCTTATTGCTGTCATTTTTAATTCAATCAGCAATCGGTATTTTAACAATAAGGAACTCTAAATAATGGGGATACTAAAACAAGCCTTAGGGGCTAAAATGCATGTTGAGTCTAAACAATACGCACCATCTTTTGGCATGAGGTCAATATTCGGACATTATAAATCTGAGGCTTATGCAAGTGCATACCCTAATATAAGGGCGATATCGGCTGAATATATGCAAGTTACGCCTTATGCGATAGATAAAAACGGCAAACCATTACAGAATAACCCTATAATCAATGCACTTTATCATCCAAATCAAACAGATTCTTTCGTGTCTTTTGCTGAAAAAATGGCTGTATCGACCCTTTATCATCGTAAGACTTATCTTTTAGTATGGCGTAGAGATGGCGGAGAGGCTAAACCAGGCGGAGAATTTGGCGTTAAAGGCAATAATATTGCTGGATTTACGTTCCTTGAATTTCCTAGTATTACAAGGAGAAACAATAAGACTTATTATCAAGTCGGAACTAATGAATACTCAGAGAAAGAGGTTATAGTTCTACCTGGCGGAGTAGACCCTGTAGACCTATACGGCGGATACTCTCCGAGCGTATCAGCTATTAAATGGGCTAAACTTGATGATTTTATAGCTGACTTTCAAACTGGATTCTTCGAGAACGGGGCTGTCCCTGCTGGTGTTATAAACGTTGTTGCAGCTACGACTAAAGAATATGACGACATCGTCGATACAATACTGGCTAGACATCAAGGGGCTGGACAAAATGGCAAGATTACATTTTCACATACGCCAATCGACCAAGCTGGAAAGACAGCACAAGCTCAGATTACATGGACACCTTTCGGACAGTCTAATAAAGACATGGACTTCCAGAGCATGTACGACCAAGTGGATAAAAGACTATCCGCAGCCTATGGTGTTGCTGACATCATCAAGGGAATTGACTCAAACGCTAAATATGATAACGGTGGATTCTCTGAAAAGACATTTGCAAAACGTGCTGTCTATCCTTTATTACTCCGAAACTATACTCAACTAAATCACGAATTAAATCGAATAACCGGCGGAACTGGCATAGCGATATCTTTTGATTATGAGATACCTGCACTAGCTGATGAGGAAAAAGTCAAAGCCGAAACTAAGACCCTAGAAGCTAACATCATTACAAGAATGACGTCAGAGCCTTTTAATTATTCACTTGATAGCGTAGTAGAGGCATTTGAGCTGTCCAACGCCTACAAACTCCTAGTAAAAGGTAAAGAACCTGCCAAAATTGAAAACGATAAACCCGAAGTAGACGAAGGAAAAGAAGTTCAAAAATCACCTGATAGAACATTAGTAGAGGTAGCCACACGCACAAACCCAAAAGCTGAGTTATCAGACCAAGAAAAACTAGAGGCTCACACAAGGCTTTATATGCAGTCTCAAGTAGATAGGGCTATTGATAACTACGAACCAGTCGATGAAGTTCTACCTGAGCCAACAGAATCAGAAATACAGGCTTTTATTGACGCAATGCTTTTAACTATCACGCCTATCTTACTTGCCAATGGCAAAGAACAATATACAGCAGGGGCTTTACTAGCTAATATTAGCCTAGATGACTTACAAGGATTTAATTTAACCGAAGAAGCTACCGACTCCTACAGGGCATACTTGAAAAAAGTTGGCGAATCATACGGACAAGATACGGCTGAATCAATCCGTAAAGTCTTAGCAGAAGCTAGAGATAACGGCCTTACAAGAGACGAAACCGAAAAAGCCTTAAAAGGAATAATGGATACTGATGACTGGCGAGTCAAAAGAATGGCACGAACCGAACTTAATACAGCTCAACAAATCGGCAATATTGAGGGTATGAAAGAAATACAAGCCGAGACTGGTAAGAATATTTATAAAACTTGGCTAGTAAACAGAGCCGACGCTTGTGAGTGGTGTCAATCTATGGACGGCACTAGAGTTGGATTATCTCAACCATTTATTCCACTAGGAGCGGCGATAGTAAACGATGATGGCGAGATTCTAGTCAATGACTGGCAAGATATCCAAATAGCACACGGGCATCCGAATTGTGTATTACCAGACACTATAATCAATTCTCCAGATGTGGAAAAAATAATGGAAAGTAATTATTCAGGCGATATTTATACTATTGCAACTACGTCTGGTAAAAGGCTTAGCGTCACCCCTAATCATATATTGCTTACTAATAGAGGATGGGTCAGAGCTAAGTTTTTGACAGAGAGCGACTATGTAATTACCGACCAACTTGGCATTAAGTCCATTTCTACCAATAACGACTATAACAATAGTAAATCCACTATCGGTGAGATATTTACATCGCTGAGCGAATCTGCCAGCATGTCTACCATAGAAATGCCAATATCCGCCAAAGACTTCAAGGGCGATGGCAGGCTTATGAATGGCAATGTCAATATTATATCTATCGATAGCAAATTGAGGCGTAAAATTGATACCTCTTTTAATGAGTTCATCGCTGATAGAGATTTCGTAGTCACTAACATTGGAAGTAGCAATTTGTCTAGTAGCAGCAATCTTTCGTCTATGTTCGTCGCTTTGTCGCTTGCCTCTGACGGAATTGTGAGCGTTGACGAGTTTAGCCGCCTTTTGCTCACTGGAAAGAGTATTGCTAAAAATAGTAGAAGCTTCTTTGATTCCTCTAATTATAACTCCAGACTTTCTAAAACGCTCAGTCAAAAATCGTCTGGATATACCAATATTCTTAGAAATGCTTTGGAGGCTTTCTCCGCTATTGTATCTGTCGATAAGATTATTGATATCACCAAGTCTAACTATTCTGGGCATGTTTATGATGTCTCCTCTGAATCTAGAGTATATATTGCAGATGGTATATTGTCAAGTAACTGTACTTGTTCAATAATATGGGAGGTTGAATAATGGCATACCAACTGAACGTAAGATGTAAGTTTTGCGATAGATTTATCCCTATCGAGGCAATCGAAAGCTCAAATATAAGAGTTAGATGTAACGATAGAAAATGTAAACAATGGAACGATATCAAAATAACCATGATGTCAGACCACATGAAATCACATCACGATCACACTCAACACGCCAAACTTGAAGAACTTAAAATGAAGCTCCAAGAATCATAACGATTTAAAAAAGAAATAGTCATACCGTATAATAGTCGTTTGTTATAATTAAGACAGAGAATACGGAAGCTTGTATATAGGCGTGTAAACTCAATTAAAAAAAGGAAAGAGTAAAGAATATGGCAAAAAAGTTCTGGGAGTTCCGCAATATTGTGGAAACAAACCAAAAAGAGTTAGTCATTACTGGGCCAATCTCTACTGAGTCTTGGTGGGGCGATGAAGCCACTCCTAGCCAATTAAGGCAAGAATTAGCAGAGTTTACAGGCAATGAACTCACAGTATCGCTAAATAGCGGTGGTGGTGACGTATTTGCTGGACTAGAAATGTACAACGCACTCAGAGAGCTGGATGCTACGGTTACAATTCGTGTTGATGGTTTAGCGGCCTCAATCGCGTCTATAATTGCAATGGCAGGAGACACTATTATAATGTCGCCCGGAAGTTTGATGATGATTCACAGACCATCCGTATTTGCTGGTGGTAATATAGACGACCTAGACAAAGCTAAAGAAATATTGCTCAAAATAGAGGACTCAATAACTCCTATCTATGCCGAGCGAAGTGGCTTGTCTATAGAAAAGATTGCAGAAATGCTAGAAGTTGAAACATGGATGACTGCCGATGAAGCAGTTGAGTTGGGATTTGCTGATGAAGCTATTCATAACAAAAAAGCGACTCCAGAAGCAAAAGAGACATACGACTTTAAACTTGCATTTAGCATGGAAGCCACAGAAGAGAGCCTAAAAAGCCTCGTGGAAAAGGTTACTGCTAGCGAAGAGAAAGAGGACGAAGATGTGGTTGAATCTGTTGAAATTAAAACACCTGATGACGATAAGTCCCCAGATGAAACAGAAGAAACAATCGAAATCAAAACCGAAACTCAAGAAGTAGTTGAAACTGAGAATGAGGAAATTAAATCAACTGAAAAGGAAATTGAAATGAAAGACAACACAGAAATAGCAGCTTCACAGGTTATCGAACCTGCTGCACAAGCAACTGTCACGCCAAAAGCTGACATTAAAAACTACCTAAAGACTAAAGATTCAGTCGAAGCATTCGCACAAATCTTAGTCGACCAAGCTGGTAAGACATCTGATGATGTTCACATGGCATGGAAAAATCACCTAGAAGTTAAAATGGGTGTTACAAACCCTGAAATCTTCCTACCTGAAGCTCTTATAACTCAAATTGAGGACGCTTTCAAGGCTGGTGGTGAAATCTGGAACCGAGTTACAAAAACTGGCGTTGACGTATTCAAAGCCGCTTGGGATATCGAAGATGATGTCAACAGCGAAGATGGACGTGGACGTGGTTACAACCGAGCTGACGAAGAGAACAAAGCTGAACAAGTTCTTGAATTCGACGAGCGTGTCTTACGACCACAATTCGTTTACAAGTACATTCAATTAAACAAAGAGGATATCAAAAACCAACGCTCAACTGGTGCATTGGTTACTTATGTCCTTAGTGAACTACCAAAGAGAATTGTTCGTGAAGTTGAACGAGCTATTGTTATCGGTGACGGTCGAGTCGCTGGATCTGATTACAAGATTAGTTCGTTCACAGCTATCAAAGCTGACGCTAGCGCTAACAACGTATTTGCAAGTACCTACGTTCCTGTAGCTGTCAACGAAACACGTTACGCAAGTTTACTACGAGCTAAGGACTTAATCGAAGCTGATGGCGACATAGTATTGATTGCTAAAAAAGGCTACTTAACTGAAGTTCTTCTTGAAGAGAACGCAAACGGTGGCTTCCTATTCGCTCCTGGCACAGACTTAGGACGTGTCTTAGGATTTAGTGCTGTTATTGAGCCTGACTGGATGAAATCTGATGTAGACAACGACGCTTACATCGTATCTCTAGCTAAGTATAAGACTGTTGGTGACAATTCAATCGAAGCATTCACTAACTTCCGACTTGAAACTAACAAACAACAGTACCTACAAGAGTTATGGGCTGGCGGTGGCTTAACAGTTAAGAAATCAGCCGTAGCTATTCCAGCAGTATCGTTATCTTAATTTAAGGAAAGGGGTTTAACCGTATGACTGAAGCACAACTTATAAAGCTATTGGGGCGACCCCTAACTGCTATTGAGAAAACGAACCTTACATTGTACCTTGACATAGCAACTGAGGCTTTAGAAGAGCTTATATGCTCTCCTATCGCTCCAGTAACTGAAACTAGGACATTCGATATAAGAGAGGGATATTCAACTGTATTTCTTGATATTCTACGAAGCGTTACCGAAGTAAAAATAGATGGAGATATTATAGACTCATCTAGCTACGAATTACGCCAATGGGATAAAAGAAATGCTACATGGTATAACTCATTAGTCTTTGACACTAAGTTCAAAAGTTACCAAAAAGAAATTACGGTAACTGGTGAATGGGGATTTGAGACTACACCTTATAGCGTTCCTAGTGGGCTACAAGTATTGTTAGCTGGATTATTCGCACAAATATCCAAAGTTAATAAAACCGATTCAACCATAGAAAGCAAACAAGTCGAGGATTTCAGGGTTACATTTAATGCTGATATAGATATTGATGAAGATTTTATGAATAAATATAGGACTCTTCTAAATAAATATTCAGTATGTAACCTAGGAAATTTGAGACACGAAAGAAAAACCTATGGATGTATTTGATTTATTTGACTTGACTGATTACACATTTTTACAGATTAGTCGTGGTGGAGTTCTTGGCAATGTAATAATTGCTGAGACTTCTGCTACTGGAGTATTTAAGCTACGAAGTCAAATAGTCAGAGGCGAAAATACTGAGGGTAAAGAGAGTAATGCTACTTTACACATAAGACCTGACGAAACATTTCTTACGACTAACGACAATAACCTTGTCGGACATGGCGTAAGAATAAACGGTAAGGATTACGAGATAATAGGACAGACTGGTGGGCAAAACTACCATGACGGACTATTAGAGCATTACATTGCAACTTTACAAGAAACTGATTTCTCTGATTACGAGGATTCAAATGCCAGTTAGTATCAAAACTCACAACCAAGTAATTGATAGTTTAGAGACATCAATCAAAGGCGGTTTGTTGGAAATGGCGACTGACATACGAAACCGAGCTGTAATTTTAGCACCGGTGGAAACTGGAGCGTTAAAAAATAGCGGTGTTGTGATACCAATCACTAACGGCTATAAAATACAATTCGGATCGGGCAGAGTTCCATACGCAAGAAAAAGGCACTTTGAAAACAGAAAAAACCCTCAAACGATTGGCTATTTGGCAAAAGCCGCTGATTCAGTCGAAAGAGGAAACTCAAGTAAATATTTTAAGGGGAAAGTATGATTACACTTCACATCTTAAAGCTTTTAGAGGATAACGGATTTGGTAAAATTGATACCGATTTATTCTACGAAGAAGCACCATTAGACGCAAAAGGAGTCCCTAAACAGGGAGTCTGGATTGTAACTAGAGGTAGCGAAGTAAGTCGTGTAGACATAGGAAACCAAGACTTTGATATTTACTCAAGATACACAAACAAACTAACAGGGGCTGTAAAACTGGAAAATATCCTGAGTTTTCTAAAGGAATCGTACGGCGATGTGTGTACACTTCCAACAGTTCCACCTCATTCGATGACTCAATACTATAATGTCCGAATCACGCCAACATCTGGAGTCGAAAATGTTGGTACTGATGACCAAGACAAAGTAGTAAGAGTTATTTCAGGAAACGTAAAATTTAACAAGGAGAATTAAAAATGGCAACATTAAGTGGCAAAGCAGAAGTGGCAATCAATGGTGTAACTATTGACCCATCTATGCTGAGCGAAGTAACGACGATGTTTCAAGAGGGGACTAGGACTGTAACCACTTTAGGTGGAACTTTCACAAAACCATCTGGCTCATTAGATAGTGCAGAAGCTACATTTACGCTGTATCTACCTAGCATGGATTATCTTAAAAACATATTTCCTGCAAGATATAATGACCCATCTGCACCACAGACTACTGGTAACATTATCATAAACGCAGACACATGTTCAACAGAAGTTGAGACTCCAGTCAACATTCACTACACATGCGAAGCTAATGATAATAACGATATTCACATTTACGCTGGACTACCGGTCTTAGATTTATCTTTGACCTATAATCCAACAGATGTCATATCAATACCTGTTAGAATCTTGGCACAACCTGACGTAAATGGTAATGTCGGACGAATCGGTACTGGTGACCTCACACAAGAGAGTTACTACGACGCTACGACTAGCACAACGCAACCAGTTCCTAGCTAGTAATTGGGATAAACATCAAGCCTCCTTGATTGGGGGCTTTTTGTTATAATAAAGGAAAGGGGATTTTATGTTAGAAATCAGCACAAATAATCTAAAAACAAGAAAACAAGTAACGATTGATGGAAATGTTTATACTGTAAGAAAGTTCAGCAACTTAGAACAGTTGGATATATCACAATACAAACGACGCTCAGAAAAGATACAAGAAATTATTAAAGACATAAAAGATGAAGCCGAAATTGAAAAACTAGAGGTTGAAGCTGACTATATGGCTCGTAAACTTAACGATATGTTTGTCGGGCTATTTGACGATGGTGGAGACCAATTAAAATCAAGGGCTTTAGTTGAGTCATTAGATTATGAGGGGCTGATTGAAATGTTAGGGGTAATATTTGAAAATGCCTAAAACCTATCTGTCTGATTTGATGAATGAAGAAGACCGTGAGAAAATGAAAGCTCACGCTCTTAAGATTGAACAAAAAAAATCAAATCAGATTACAGAGGAATGGTTAGCGGTGTGTGAGTTTGGTAAATTCTACGGTTGGCCGGCCATACAAGCCTTTGAGAGGGGCGATATTACTATCCCACAGATGTATTCATATATTGATGGAGCTAGAAAAATACACTCATCTGAAGTCTACGACATGGCTATCGCAGTAGCGGCTGGATATAGGGGTAGTAATTCCTTTGAAAAACTACTTTCTCAGCATATAACTAATATGAAAGAAGTATCATGACAACTATTAAAACAGTAGCAGTTGATTTGACCCTTAATAGTAAAGACTTTAAGGCTGGGTTAAAAGAAGTCGATAGAGCGGCCGAAACTACTGGCAAAAAGATAAGCTCAGACCTAGATCAAGGAACTAAAAACAGTGAAAAAGCTTTTGAGAGAATGCAGACCTCGGCTCACAAAACAGTAGATGTATTCAAAAAGTTAGCTGTAGTAACGGCCGCCGCAGTAACCACAGCGACTGGATTTGCAATTAAATCAGCAGCAGATTTTCAACAGACTAGAATCGGTATTGAAAACATGTTGGGTTCAGCTGATGCTGCTAGAGATACATTGAAAGAAATCTCCGACATAGCCGCTAAGACTCCATTTGAATTTGCCGAACTAGCCGATAGTGCTAGACAGTTGTTAGCTTTTGGATTTAACGCTGAAGACGCCGTAAAAACTATGACAAGTTTAGGTGATGTATCAGCTGCTATTGGTGCACCTATTGGTGATTTATCCTATTTGATGGGGACGCTTAGAACACAAGGACGTGCTTTCACTCCTGATATTAGACAATTTGCACAAAGGGGTATTCCTATCTATGAGTATTTAGCTAAGACTCTAGGTAAAAGCGAACAAGCTATAATGGGTATGATTGAAGAGGGCAAAATCGGATTTCCTGAAGTTGAAGAAGCCTTTAAGTCAATGACTGGCGAGGGCGGTAAGTTCTATCAGACAATGGACAAACAATCGGAGTCATTCAATGGTAGAGTTAGCACTCTAAAAGATAATATCGGTATACTATCAAGGCGATTTGTTGGGCTTGAAGAAACTGGCGATGTCGTAAAAGGTGGTCTGTTTGACAAGTTATCTAAGGGCATAGAAGAATTAACAATATGGATAGAAGATAATCAAGAAACAGTTAATCAATGGGCGACTGACTTTACTAACTTTGTAACTGATATGTGGGATAAAATAAGTGCTTTTATTGGTTGGGTTGCTGGGAATAAAGACTGGCTACTACCTTTAATTACTGGGTTGGTCGCCCTAAAAGCGGCATTAGACCTTACTGTAGCATTTGCGACAGTATCTACTGCCTTTAGCGGGTTGGTTGCTACTATTGGAACTCCAATGGTAATGCCAGCCATAGCTATAGGTGCGGCAATAGGGGCTATTGCGATGGTTTGGAACGAATACAACAAAATGATGTCAGCCATAGAGGGGGCTAAAAGTGCTGCCGATAAAAACAATCAAGTAAAAAAAGACGCTATTGCAGAATATACAAGAGTAATGCAAGACCCTAATTCAAGCGAAGAATTAAAATCGAGATGGAAGAAGTCAATGTCTAGTATTATGAATGCTTCTAATCCTAGTTCATCTGGTGGTGGTGGGGGCTGGGCAACTGGTGGGTTTACTGGACGAGGTGGTAGGAATGAAGTAGCTGGTATTGTCCATAGAGGCGAATATGTTCTACCACAAAAGATGGTTGATCAGAATACTGGAACACCAAAAATGGGCGGAATAGAAAACCACATCGGAACGATAAATATAAGTTCAGAAGTTGACGGTGAAAAATGGCTACAAAGATTAACCAAAAATCAAGAAACTATAAGTAGGGGATTAGTTCCTACACAGAGGTATGCGTAATGGATAAATATTCAATATTATTCGCAGGTAATGACTTACCTGCTATTAGTGGGCTTGAAATTGAAAATCACGATTTTAACCAACTTCCAGAAAGAGATATACGCATCAATAAATTAGCTCGTAGAGATAAATCTATTATTACTTCAGCAGATTATGTCAGTAAAGAAATACCAGTCTATTTTTATGCTTGTGGTGGTTCACGAGCCGGAACAGAAGATGTTATTACACAACTAAAGTCGCTTACACAGGCTCAAAATGCCCTCCTAGTCATATCACAGGGTGGTGATACCGTAGAATATATTGCCACTATGAATGAGATGAATATTGAATGGATCGGGACTTCGGCTCAACTTGTTCTAAACTTCCTAGCCTCTGACCCAGTTGGTAAAAACTCGGTTGCAGTTGACTTTATTCCTACGGCAACAATAACTTCGGCCAGTGGCTCGTATGCTTCTATCGTTCTAGGTTCGGCAACTGTTTATCCAACATTTAGCCTTACGGTTACTGCGGTAACTGGTGGAACTGGTGCCTCGATAACTATATTAAACGCTTTAACCTCACAAGGTATCACAATAACAAGAGACTGGACTGCTGGAGAGTTAGTGGAAATCAACAGCGAAGATATGAAAGCTACAGTCGATGGCGATGTGGTTGATTTTACTGGTATGTTCCCACAATTCACATCCGGTACACAACAAATTCAATACCTAGATACTTTTACTACTAGGAATATAACACTATCGGCAGTTTACAACCCTAGATTGCTATAATAGAAATAAGGAGAAAATAAATGAGCGTTCTACCATCAACAGTATTTATAGGAGAAGTTTACGGACTTATCACAGGCGACACGCCACATCTAGCTTTATACACAAGCGATCCGGGAGCTGGGAATACAGGCACTGA
>Ga0265294_10004609_pt1 | contig 17169 bp, 16 predicted proteins | sample MunlanPumphouse3_FD_192504 | JGI IMG/M metagenome (GOLD analysis project Ga0265294, IMG submission 192504) | Groundwater microbial communities from a municipal landfill in Southern Ontario, Canada - Pumphouse #3 | ecosystem: Environmental > Aquatic > Deep subsurface > Groundwater | place...
AATAGAAACCTTTGTTTTACCGGAAGGCATGGGGTCAAGAACAATTATCACACTGAAAAAGGTGAAGCCAACACCGGAGGCGTATCCGCGCAGACCGGGGATGCCAAGCAAAAAGCCCCTTTGATAAATAAATGGCAAAAAAGTAAATTTCTTGCAGGAGATTCTCTGCTCAAGGCGAATTGATGTAGAGAGGGAGGAGGGGGAAGTGTGGTTAGGGAATCCTTGTCAAGAATGTGGAGCCTTTTTAATGAAGAGAAGAGCGAACAAATTAGGGAGCTGCAGATCGCTTTGGTTAGACCTAATCCGTATCAGCCTAGAAAATATTTTGATTCTTTTCAATTGGAGGAGTTGGCTAAATCAATTAAACAGTTTGGGGTCATTCAGCCGATCATTGTGCGGCAGCGAGAAAACTATTATGAATTAATCGCCGGGGAAAGGCGCTTAAGAGCTTCACAAAATATTGGTAAAAAAACGATCCCCGCGATAGTTAAAGTGATGTCTAATCAAGAGGTTGCCGAAATCGCTTTGATTGAGAACTTACAAAGAGAGGATTTAAACTATTTTGAAGAGGCGGAAGGTTATCAACGGCTTTTGCAGGAATTTAACCTTACCCAAGAAGAGGTGGCACAAAGAGTGGGGAAAAGCCAATCAACTATTGCCAATAAGCTGAGGCTTTTAAAACTCCCCCTGCAAATCAGAAACAATATCAGTGTTGATACTGTTACAGAACGGCACGCGAGGGCTCTTTTAAGACTATCTAATATGGGAAGTCAGATTGAGGTTCTTAAGGAAATTTACCAAAAGGAGCTTAATGTGCGGGAAACAGAAGCTCTGATTGAGACACGGCTTACTGCCAATGATGATTCGTTTATAGACAAAAAAAAGAAAAGAATAGTACGGGTTTTTACGGACATCAGAATATATCTGAATACACTTAAGGCAGCGGTCGCTACAATTAGCGAAGCCGGGGTGGAGATAAAAATGCGTGAAAAAAATTATGAAAATTATGTTGAGGTCCTCATTCAAATTTACAAACCATAGGGTTTGGGTAAAGTATAATTGAGGATAGGGAGATTGATAATTGCTATGTATCAAGGGAATCGCTGTTCCATGTGGAACGGCGATTCCCTATTTTGGGGGGATAATGGATTATCCTTTCAGTTATTTTTTATTTGAGGCAGGAAGAAAAATTTTCATGTGGAACTAAAAAGGGACGGGAATTTTGCAAATGAGGTGACTAAATGGGTAAGATTATTACTATCGCTAATCAAAAGGGCGGTGTCGCGAAAACAACTACGGCTATAAATTTAAGTGCTTGTTTAGCCTTTTTTGGACAAAGGGTTTTAGTTGTGGACGCTGATCCCCAAGGGAATACTACGAGTGGGCTGGGGGTAAATGAATTGGAGTCGGGACGTTGTATTTATGATTGTTTAATTAATGAACTTCCCTTGCAGAATGTAATTCAAGCTACGAGTCTTAATACTTTATTTCTTGTCCCGGCGACCATCCAATTAGCAGGAGCCGAGGTTGAGCTGGTACCGGCAGTATCAAGGGAATATAAATTAAAAAGAGCTTTAATGTCGGTTAAAGACGAATATGATTATATTATTATAGATTGTCCGCCTTCCTTAGGCCTGCTTACTTTAAATGCTATGACAGCTGCTGATGGTGTCCTCATCCCTATCCAATGTGAATATTATGCTCTGGAGGGACTAAGTCTGTTAATGAAGACAATAAATTTAGTAAAGGGACATTTAAACCCGGATTTAGAAATTTTCGGGGCTGTTTTAACGATGTTTGATGCTCGCACTAATCTTTCTCTTGAAGTGGTTGATGAGGTTAAGGCATTTTTCAAGGATAAGGTTTTTAGTACGATTATTTCCAGAAACGTAAAATTAGGCGAAGCCCCTAGTTATGGTCTGCCTGTAATTTTGTATGATGCGAAATCGAAAGGGGCCGAACAGTATATGGATTTAGCGAAGGAGGTTTTAGAACGTGGGTAAAACAGGCTTAGGGAAAGGGCTGGCGGCCCTGATTCCGGTAACTACTGAGGTGTCGGGGGAGGAGGAGGCAATCGCCACGATTAAAATGAGCGCGATTGTTCCTAACGCCTTTCAGCCCCGTCGGGTTTTTGATGAGGATAAACTAAAGGAACTCGCTACCTCCATTCAAGAACACGGTGTGGTTCAGCCGATCGTGGTGCGGCAGCTTGCGAAGGGGAAATATGAGCTGGTTGTAGGGGAAAGGCGGGTGAGGGCTTGCCAGATTTTGGGCAAGGAAGAAATTCCCGCCGTAATCAAAGAATATACAAATGAGCAGATGATGGAAATTGCTCTTGTGGAAAATATCCAGCGTCAGGATTTGAATCCGATAGAGGAAGCCGGTGCGTATAAAAGGCTATTGACGGAATTTAACTATACCCAGGAACAGGTAGCTCAAAAAGTATCGAAAAGCAGGCCTTTTGTCGCGAATATGGTGAGGTTGCTTAATTTGCCGCAACGGATCCTTGACCAACTGGTTGCCGGAGAGCTGACAATTGGACATGCTCGTCCTCTGTTAGCCATTGTTGACCAAGAGCAGCAAATTAAAGCAGCCCAAGAAATAATCGAGAAAAAAATGACGGTAAGGGAAGCGGAGGAGCTTGTTCGGGAAATAACCGAGAACAAAAACAAGAAAAAAAACATGGAGAACAAAAGGCGGGCAAATTTGCCTCCTGAAATTCTGGATATTGAAACACGTCTGCGGGAGGTTTGTGGAACAAAGGTACTTGTTAAAGCTAAGGGCAAGAAAGGAAAAATAGAAATAAATTATTATAGTAATGATGATTTAAATAGAATTTTGGCGATCTTTTTTCAAGAGGATTTTACATAAAAAGCAGACACTGCCAAATTCTGTTTTGCGCCGTTTTTTTAGGGCGTAATTTTCCCTCAGCCTCTCCTTAATTATAAGGGTAATCGCTTGGTGAATTAGGGGAGTTTTTCCTATTGAAAACTTTTCTGAAAGTGGTAATATGAATAAGAGTAGTGCACGGATATTTATTGTAATGGAAAACATGTATAATGTATACTAATATTTCTGTCTTTTGTTACATGGGTAAAAGTAGTATACTGTTTAAGTAGACACTTATTTGAGGTGCGCTGAGATTAATCGGCTGGCACTTGCTGATAAGAGTTGTTAATTATATTAAATAAATTAAGATAATAGTTTAAGTAAGGAGGTAAAAAAATGGGTTGCGCATGTCAGTGTGGTTCTGGACAGAAAGAAGACAAGTTTGAGTTTATTGACCGCGTTATCGAGAGATATAAAGGTCAAGAGGGTTCCATGATCCCTATTTTGCATTCAATCCAACAAAAGTTAGGGTATTTGCCTGAAGATGTACAGGCTTATATCGCCGAAAAGATGGAGGTGCCCCTGAGCGAGATTTACGGAATAGTGTCGTTTTATACGCTTTTTAGTACCCAGCCGAAAGGGAAGCATAAGATTAGTGTGTGTATGGGTACGGCTTGTTATGTAAGAGGGGCTGGCTTGATTTTGGATGAACTGGAAAAAGAATTAGGAATTAGGGTAGGAGAAACAACAAAAGACGGTTCGTTTACGCTGGAAGCTTGCCGTTGTTTAGGTGCCTGTGGGCTGGCCCCTGTTTTAACGGTTGACGGGCGTGTCCACGGTCGTTTGACTGTAGATGAGGTAGATCAAGTTATTGCCGAATATAAGGATAAAGAGTAGGGAGGAGGGTGTGCTAATGCGTTCCTTAGAAGAATTAAAAAACCTGAAAGCGAAGACAGAGAAAGGGCTATCTCTTAGAGAAGACACAGGGAAGCCTACGATAACTGTGCACATGGGCACCTGTGGTATTGCTAATGGGGCGAGGACAGTTTTAAATGCTGTGCTAAGTGAATTACAAGCTCGCAATCTTACCGATATCCACGTCACGCAGACGGGTTGCCCTGGCTTATGTTATTTAGAACCCTTAGTAACAATTACGGAACCGGGGAAAAATCCTTTCGTTTATAGTAAGGTTAGCTCGGAAAATGTCAAAAAAATAATCGTCGAACATCTTATTAACGGTCGGCCGATTACGGAATGGTTAGTTAATTTAGAGAAATAAGAAGCCGGTGAGGCTAGTTAGGAGGAGAGTAACATGGAGTTCTATCGTTCTCATGTACTGGTATGTACCGGTACTGGTTGTACCTCTTCAGACAGCCGGCTTTTGATAAGCGGGTTGAGAAAAGAACTTAAAGATAGAGGTCTGGAAAAAGAAATACAAGTCATAGAGACAGGTTGTTTCGGTTTTTGTAATCTAGGACCGATCATGGTCGTTTATCCTGAAGGGGTTTTTTACTGTCGTGTGAAGGAAGCCGACCTTAAGGAGCTTGTAGAAGAGCATTTTGTAAAGGGGCGTGTTGTGCAGCGCCTGCTTTACCGTGAACCTGGGGCTACAGTGAAAACACAGGAGTTTAATAATATCGAATTCTTTAAACATCAAAAGAGAATAGCTTTGGCTAATTGCGGAATTATTAATCCTGAGAAGATTGAAGAATATATTGCGCGTGATGGCTATTTTGCTTTAGCGAAGGTTCTTCACGAAATGACTCCCGCGGGGGTTATTGAGGAATTGAAAAAGGCCGGCTTAAGAGGGCGGGGCGGCGGCGGTTTCCCCACCGGGATGAAATGGGATTTCGCTTATAAAGCGAAAGGAGATCAGAAATACGTTGTTTGCAATGCAGATGAGGGGGACCCCGGTGCGTTTATGGATAGAAGTGTGCTGGAAGGTGATCCTCATGCTGTTATCGAAGCAATGGCTATTGCCGGCTATGCGATTGGCGCTAATCAAGGTTTCATTTATGTACGTGCCGAATATCCGATCGCTGTGGAAAGATTACAATTGGCAATTCAGCAGGCCCATGATTTAGGGCTTTTAGGCAAGAATATTTTTGGGATGGGTTTTGATTTTGATCTTGACATCCGTTTAGGGGCGGGAGCCTTTGTCTGTGGTGAAGAAACAGCTTTATTAACCTCCATTGAAGGTAAACGCGGAGAACCAAGACCGAGACCTCCTTTCCCGGCGAACTCCGGTTTATGGGGAAAACCGACGATTATCAATAACGTAGAGACTTATGCCAATGTTCCCCATATTATTAGAAACGGCTGGGAATGGTTTGCTTCTATCGGTACCGAAAAGAGTAAAGGAACAAAGGTTTTTGCTCTAGCTGGGAAGATTAAAAACACCGGTTTGATTGAAGTTCCCATGGGTACTACTTTAAGAACAATTGTTTATGATATCGGTGGCGGGATTCTCAATGATAAGAAATTCAAGGCAGCTCAAACCGGTGGTCCTTCAGGCGGTTGTCTCTCTGCTGAATTGCTGGATACGCCTATTGATTATGATAATCTTATTGCTGTTGGTTCCATGATGGGTTCCGGCGGACTTATTGTCATGGATGAAGATACTTGTATGGTCGATATTGCTCGCTTTTTCTTAGAGTTTACCCAGGATGAATCTTGTGGTAAGTGTCCGCCCTGCCGGATTGGGACAAAACGGATGCTGGAAATTTTGACAAGGATTACGGAAGGTAAGGGAACTCCTGAAGATTTAAATAATCTGGAGATTTTGGCCAAGACGATTAAGAGTGCGGCTCTTTGTGGACTTGGACAAACAGCTCCCAACCCTGTTTTGAGTACCTTAAGGTACTTCCGCCATGAATATGAAGCTCATATTTATGATAAGAAATGTCCTGCAGGTGTTTGTAAGGCTTTGTTGTCTTATCAGATTGACCCGGAGAAATGCCGTGGGTGTGGTTTATGTGCTAGAAATTGTCCCACGAAGGCCATTAGCGGTAAAATTAAAGAAACTTTCGTGATTGATGCTGAGAAATGTATCAAATGCGGTGCCTGCATGGAAAAATGTAAATTCGGAGCTATCTCGAAGGGATAAGCTCCGCCTAAAAAAGGTAAGGAGTGTGACCGGAACATGGAAATGGTAAATATAACGATAGACGGTCAAAAGCTGCAGGTACCAGAAGGAATAACTGTGCTGGAAGCTGCGCGGACGGCCGGGATAAAAATACCCACTTTGTGTTACCTTAAAGAAATTAATAAGATTGGGGCATGCCGTGTTTGTCTGGTAGAAGTAGAACGAGCTAGGGGTCTACAGGCTTCTTGCGTGTACCCGGTAGCTGAGGGAATAGTAGTAAGGACAAATACACCGGCGATTAGGGAAGCACGTAAAGCAGTAGTAGAATTAATTTTGTCTAATCATCCCATGGAATGTTTGACGTGTGAACGTAATACTAATTGCGAGTTACAAGCTTTAGCCAAACAGTTTGGGATAACTGATATTCGTTTTCAAGGCGAAAACACCGAATTCCCTAAAGACACGTCGTCTCCCGCGATTGTGAGAAATCCTGATAAATGTGTACTTTGTCGTCGTTGTGTCAGTGTTTGTAACCAAATTCAGGGTGTGGGTGTTTTGGGTACAACCGAGAGGGGCTTCAAAAGTATTGTCGCTCCGCCTTTCGAGCATCTTTTGAGTGAAGTTGATTGTGTTTACTGTGGTCAGTGTGTCAATGTCTGTCCGGTAGGCGCGCTTACAGAAAAAGATGACACCCAGTTGGTTTGGGACGCCATTAATGACCCTGATAAATATGTGGTTGTGCAGACCGCTCCTGCGGTAAGGGCAGCTCTGGGGGAGGAATTTGGCTATCCCGTGGGAACTTCTGTTACAGGTAAAATGGCTGCCGCTTTACGCAGGCTCGGTTTTGACAAGGTCTTTGATACGGATTTTACAGCAGATTTAACCATCTTGGAAGAAGGGAACGAGCTATTAGCCAGAGTGAAAGAAGGTGGCAAACTGCCTCTGATTACTTCTTGCAGCCCAGGTTGGGTAAAATTCTGTGAGCATAATTATCCTGAGTTCTTAGAGAATTTATCTACCGCTAAATCACCACAGCAGATGTTTGGCGCTCTGGCGAAGACTTATTATGCGCAAAAAATTGGTGTCGATCCGGCCAAGATCTTCTCTGTATCGATCATGCCTTGTACCGCGAAAAAGTTTGAACGTCAGCGTCCTGAACTTAGAGACAGTGGCTTTGCTGATGTTGATGCTGTTTTGACGACGCGGGAACTGGCGAAAATGATTAAAGTAGCAGGGATGGATTTTGCTGCTCTGCCCGAAGAAAAGTTTGATGAACCTATGGGGATTTCTACGGGTGCTGCTTTGCTTTTTGGGGCCACGGGCGGAGTAATGGAGGCTGCTCTGCGGACAGTATATGAAGTAGTCACCGGGAAGACCTTACAGGATCTGGATTTTGTGGCTGTACGCGGTTTAGAAGGAGTCAAAGAGGCCAGTGTCGATTTACCGCCTTTAGGCACGGTTAAGGTTGCTGTGGCTCATGGCTTGGCTAATGCCAGAAAACTGCTGAACAAAGTTAAAGCCGGTGAAGCAGATTATCAGTTTATTGAAATCATGGCTTGCCCCGGCGGTTGTGTCGGTGGGGGCGGACAGCCTCTGGTTAGTGGTCCGGAAAGAATGGCTTTAGAAAAAGATTATCGTGCCCTTAGGGCTAAGGCAATTTATGCAGAAGATGCCGGGATGCCTCTGAGAAAATCTCATGAAAATCCGGCTGTGCAAGCTCTTTATGAGGAATATTTAGTTAAACCTTTAGGAGAAAAATCACATCATCTTCTGCACACACATTATACGGCAAGACCTAAATATCAAATCTTGGCACCAAAGGAGTAAGGGACAACACCCGATTATTCCATAACCGTAGGGAGCGACGACGTCCTCGTTGTTCCCTATTTTTTTAATGCAAAATTTTGTTGTTTCTTTTCGTAGTAAAAAAAGGTATTATAGGTGTGATATAGTAGTTTGTATATTATGCGGGGAGGTTAGGAATATGGTGAGCATCTTTAATTGGATTTCAGCAAATTTGCCGATCATTATCTTATCTTTGGCTGGAATCTTACTGATTTTGCTGGCAATTTTTTTAGTAATGATCAGGCGCTTGGGGAAAACAACCAGAAAATATAAAGCACTTATCGAAGGGGCAGAGGGGAAAAACTTAGAAGAAATAGTTTTAGAAAACGGGAAAAAACTGCAGCAAGTTTTATTTGAAATGAATATTTTTCGTGAAAAACTAGAGGTAGTGGCGGATATAAGTAAAAAAAGTATCCAAAAGGTAGGATTGCTTCGTTTTGATGCTTTTGAGGATACCGGCGGAGAATTGAGTTATGCTTTAGCATTATTGAATAATGAGAATAACGGGATTGTAATCAGCAGTATTTTTGGTCGGGATGATGCCAGAACATATTGCAAATATGTGAACGGGGGCAAATCAAAACACCCTCTTTCCAAGGAAGAGGAAAAGGCGATCAGACAGGCCTTTGGCTTGGTAGAGTAAGGTTGATGGTCTTGTGGCAGAAGAGCAGGGCGAGGTTTACTCGGTTTCGCCGGTAAAAATTTTGGTTTTATGGCAGGACTTGGCTGGGGAATGGCGAAGAAAATAATGCTAATCCTTTGTTTGGTTTGACAAAATAAAGAAGAGGGAGGCGTTTTTAACCGAATGGAGTTTATTCATTATTTTAAAAATAAACTTAATCATCAGATTAAAAAGAGCAAGCAAAAGAAGAAAAAAAATACTGCTTATCTGACGATGATGGTGATCCCTCATTGCCAAGGGGCTGTCGTTAAAAATTTCCGCTTTCCTTTGTGGTTTGTTAAAATTAGTGCTGTTGTTGGTGTTGCCGGTGTTTTGTCATTAGTGTATTTTGTTTCCGGTTATTTTTATCTGCAGTACACTGCTGCGGAAAACAAGGAATTACGACAGATTAATACGGTTCAAGCTGTGGAAATACAAGAATTAAAAGGTTTGACTGGGGAGATGAAAAACAAGCTAGAGGCCTTATTGCAGATAGATTCTGAAGTAAGGGCAAAAGTAGGCTTAAGTAAGCCTAAGGCAGAGGATGTTTTAAAAGATTTGCAAACATCTCGTGCTTTAGGCAGTTATGCCTTATTGACAATGGGTTTGGCGGATAGACAGACAGCAGCGGCAAACACGGTTCTTCGGCGGACGGCGATGCAGCCTAGAGAGTCATCTTTGCCTGTAAAGGGAAGCGACTCACTGGAAGAATTAAAAGTAGAGTTAACCGAAATGGATCGTCTCTTAACAGAACAGGCCGAGACTATGGACAAGCTTAAGTTTGATGTGGAAAAACAACTCGCTTTGCAGCGGGCTAAACCTGAGGCCTGGCCTCTGCGCGGAGTCATTACTTCCGATTTCGGCTGGCGGAAAAATCCTTTTGACCATAGCAGTGAGGAATATCATCAAGGCGTAGATATCGGCGGTTCTTATGGCGCACCGATCCGTGCTGCCGGTAATGGTGTGGTAATCCTAGCCGATTATCACGCGTCTTGGGGGAATGTTGTGCTTATTTCCCATGGGTTTGGGTATGTCAGTCAATATGGACATAATGCTTCACTTCTTGTGCAAAAGGGGGATAAAGTGGAGAGAGAACAAATTATCGCCAGATTAGGTAGTACAGGGCGAGCTACCGGTGCTCATCTTCACTTTGGGGTGGCTAAAAATGGCGAATGGATTGACCCCCTGACCGTACTAAAATAAGCCGAGAAGGAGTGGATGAAATGTTTGGTAAAAAACAAATTGTAGAGAATAATGGCGAAAAAGTGAATACCATTATTGGTAAAGGGACATCGTGTGAAGGGATTATTAATACTACCGGGTCACTTCGTCTGGATGGTGATTTTAAAGGAGAGATCAAGGTTGAGGGTGACTTGTTTGTGGGAGAAAATGCTACGGTTGAGGCAGTGATTGAAGCCAGAAACGTCTATGTGGGCGGATACATCAGAGGGAATATGCAAACTGAAGGCACCGTTGATTTAACCTCTACCGGGGCATTTTTCGGGGAGATGTTAGTGGGAAAACTGAATGTGGAAGAAGGAGCTGTTTTTAAAGGTAATTGTCAGATGCATGACCCGAAGAGTGAAGGCGAACCTGGGGTGGCCACGGAAGATACGGGAAGTGAACAGAGCTTACCTGTTACGGAGGGCTAGAAAAATACTGTTAGCGATAAGGCGGGACATTTTTAAGACAATGCTTAAACGCGTATTTTGTATGATTTGCAGCTCCATTAAGCCGCCGACGTTGACGATCCCTGTAATGCCGGCATCCCCGACGGCAGGGAGTGTCTTTTTTACTGCTGTGCCTGGTTTTAAAGGTTCCTGTTGAAAAACAATCGTTCCTACATCGGAGAAATGGCCCAAGCAGGCATCAATAGCCAGCAAAGGGTGTTCAGGCAGTTTTGGGGTAAGTGCAGCAAAAACCTCTTTTAAATTGCCGGCATGAACAGGATGATCTACTGTCCCTAATATTTCTGCTTTAACTCCATGCAGTAAGGTTTGTAATTGCCAGCCGGTTAAAGGCCCTAAGCTATCCCCGGTAGCACGATCTGTTCCGATGCAAAGAATGAGGGGATGCTTTTTTTTAGGGGTATTTTGCAGGAAACTTTGCAAGTGCTTAGAAAGGTAGAGGACGGCAAGGGGTTCGTTGATATGTACACGTGTCGGGATGACCTTTTGACCGGAAGAAAGGTCTGTTTTTAATTTATTGACGAGATTTACGGGTCTCACCTCCTGAGTGTTAGAAGGTAGTTTATGTAAAAAGTAAGAAAGTTATGCGGATAAACAAATTTTTCAGACATAAAGTAAAGGCAGAGGGATTTAGGCGGAGGGAAAATAATGAAGAAAATGAAGACCCTCGGCACTTATCAGGTGGCCTTTACTTATATTGGGGCACTTGTCGGAGCTGGTTTTGCTTCCGGTCAGGAACTACTGAAATTTTTTACCGTATTCGGGAGGAACGGGATCATCGGGGCTGGTTTGTCCGGTGTTTTATTCGGTTTATTCGGTCTTTTGCTTATGAAGGTAATTGTTCGTGAAAAGATCGAAAATTATGGGCATTTATTGTGCTACCTTTTTGGCAGAAGATTAGCCTTCTTTGTGGAAGGGGTGCTGGTCTTTTTTCTTTTATCCTCTTTAGCGATAATGTTAGTAGCTGGGGGCAGCCTCTTCAGGCAATTATGGGCTTCCCCTTTTTGGTTGGGTTTTCTGCTGACTACTGTTGTCGTTTGTCTGGCTCTCTGGGTAGGCCTGGAAGGGGTGCTTTGGCTGAATACGGCTTTAGTCCCCGGTTTAGTGCTCCTCTCCTTGGTCGTAGCTCTGGGCGGCCTGCCTGACAGAGCAGGGGCGGTGACCACAAGCGCTAAGCTTAATCTGGTCGGGGACCATTGGTTCCTGGCAACATGTTTATATGTCTCTTATAATTTTATTTTAGGCTTGGTAATCCTTTCTTCCTTAGGGCATACCGCTGAAAATGGCGGAAGAAAAGGAGTTTTGTTAGGCGGGATCGTTCTGGGCTTGCTGGCTGCCGTAATTAGTTTTTCCCTATTTAAGCAACCGTTCCCTGTGGTCAGCCAAGCGTTGCCGCTGCTTGTTTTGGCGTATCAAGTGCATCCTCTGCTGGGCTGGGCTTATTCTTTCGTGCTTTGGGCTGCCATCTTGACGACAGCTTTAAGTATTAGCTTCGGATTATTAAAACGCTTAGAACAATTACTAGCCTTACCTAGGTGGGGGGCAATTTTATTGCTTTTTATCCCTACTTTCCCTTTTTTATACTGGTCTTTTCCCCAGATGGTCGTCATAATTTACCCCTTAATTGGTTACAGCGGCTTTGTTTTTCTGTTGCTTATCTTAGGCAAGACACTCTCCCCGCAGGGTTTTTTGCGGAGAAAGAGGTAGTCAGGGAACAAATTAGAAGGAAGGAGGCGGATTTGCTTCCCGCCCGGCAATGTATAAAAAGCTTGATTTTTGTAGAAATCTAAGATATTATAAAATCGTTATTTGTAAATAAAAAAATCAGAGGATACTTGAGCTGCGGAGATGTTGAAGAAGGGGCTTAATCATGCAAATACTCCAAGAGAAGATTCGCCGGTATGGGCAGGTTATTGACAACAGGATCATTAAAGTAGACAGTTTCCTTAATCATCAGTTGGATATTGAGCTTTTCAATGAGATGGGGAAGGAGTTCAAAAAGCGATTCAAAGATAAAAAGATTACTAAAATTCTTACCCTTGAATCTTCGGGAATAGCGATAGCTTGTATCACGGCACAATATTTTCATGTCCCCGTGATCTTTGCCAAAAAACACGAGGCAGCGAATCTAGCCTTACATACCTATCAAGCGGAGGTTTATTCTTTTACTAAGGGGAAAACGTATAAAATAAGGGTTGCAGGGGAATATCTCCAGATCCAAGATAGGATTCTGATTATTGATGATTTTCTCGCTCATGGACAAGCGGTCAATGGTCTCCTGGAGATTGCGGAGCAGGCAGGCGCAGAAGTAGTAGGGATTGGGATTGTCATCGAAAAGGGTTTCCAAAAAGGTCGAGAAAAAATTAAAAGGGCGGATCTGCAGCTTGAATCTTTAGCGATTATTGAGGCAATCCAAGATGGGAAAATAATTTTTAAATAAAAATAAATTATTTTAGATGGGGGAGGAAAAAGCATGAAAAGAAGGTTGTGTCTTTTTTTAGCAGTTCTTATGTCCATGTCTCTTGTCTTAACGGGTTGTGGCCCAAAGAGTGAGTCTCCGGCAAAAAACAAAGTTGGTTTTGTCTATGTGGGGCCTATTGGTGATGGTGGGTGGTCATATGCTCACAATGAAGGGCGCTTATATCTGGAGGAAAAACTTAATGTCCCCACGATCTATAAGGAGTCTGTGCCTGAAGAGGCGGAGTGTGAAAAGGTTATTTACGATATGATTGATGAAGGCTGTAATATTATCTTTGCCACAAGCTTTGGTTTTATGGATTGGGTGGAGAAGGCTGCGAAGAATCATCCCGAGGTTACTTTCTTACATTGTTCGGGATATAAAACTCACGAAAATATGGGGGCTTATTTTGGCAGAATATATCAGCCCAGATACCTTTCGGGGATAGTGGCCGGGCTGAAAACGGAAACAAATAAGATTGGTTATGTCGCTGCACATAGTATTCCCGAGGTTCTTAGGGGGATTAATGCTTTTACTTTGGGGGTTCGTTCTGTTAATCCCGAAGCTACGGTAAGTGTGAAATGGACGAAAACGTGGTATGATCCCGCTAAAGAAAAAGAGGCGGCCAAAGCCTTATTGGCGGAGGGCTGTGATGTTATTGCCCAGCACCAAGATACGGCCGGACCACAACAGGCTGCGGAAGAAGCCGGGAAGTGGTCTATTGGGTATAATACGGATATGGCCGCGGTTGCTCCTAAAGCCTATATGACCGCTCCTGTTTGGAATTGGGGCCCTTATTATGTGGCCCAAGTACAAGCGGTTATGGACGGTACTTGGAAAGCCGAAAATTATTGGGGAGGCTTAGAAGACGGTATTGTTAGTTTAGCACCTCTTACCGGGAATGCACCGGCCGGAGCTCAGGAAGCTGTGAAAAAGGCTGAAGCCGATCTTCTTTCCGGTAAAAATAAAGTCTTTACCGGACCCCTGAAGGATAATACCGGTGAGCTGAGGGTAGCGGAGGGCGTTACACTTACCGACCAACAATTGACTAGTATTGACTTTAACTGGTTGGTAGAAGGAGTTATTGGCACAGTAGAATAAGCGATATAACTAGATGAGGGCAGAAATAATGGAATTTATTTCGATGGAAGGTATTACTAAAATTTTCGGGAGTGTCATTGCCAATCGGAACGTAGATTTTCAAGTAAATTTTGGTGAAATCCATGCTTTGTTAGGAGAAAACGGAGCAGGGAAAAGCACTCTTGTCAATATGCTGTCAGGGATTTATACCCCTGACAGCGGTTCTATTTTTATACGCGGAAAAGAAGTCAAGCTTGCTTCGCCACGGGTAGCCATAGATGCGGGTGTTGGCATGATCCATCAGCATTTTAAACTGGTTGAGGTGATGACGGCCCAAGAGAATATTGTGCTAGGGCAAAAAGGTCGTAGTTTCTTACGTTCGGAGGCTTTAACGCAAAAAATCAAAGAGCTTTCAGACCGTTTTCAGTTAGGGGTGGAGCTCGGTAAAAAGGTTTATGAGATGTCTGTAGGTGAAAAGCAGACCTTGGAGATTTTGAAGGTACTGTATCGAGGTGCGAATATCTTGATTTTGGATGAACCTACCGCCGTTTTAACGCCCCAGGAAACAGAAAAACTCTTTCAAATTATGCGGAGAATGAAGGACGAAGGTTGTGCCGTTATTTTTATTACGCATAAAATGAATGAAGTTCTGACCATCTCCGATCGTCTTACTGTACTAAGAAAAGGGGAAAAGGTCAAAACCTTGGAAACTAAAAATACCAATACTCGGGAATTGGCTGAACTAATGGTCGGACACCCTGTGAATCTGTCCATCAACAGAGCGGCGACAAATAAAGGTGAAATCTTGCTGGAAGTAAAAGATTTAACTTGTGTCAACGAAGAAAAAGTGGAAGTATTAAAGGGTTTAAATTTTACACTTAGCTCCGGGGAAATTTTAGGAGTAGCCGGAATCGCCGGTAGTGGGCAGAAGGAGTTATGTGAAGCCATTGCCGGGCTTTATCCCATCAAAAAAGGCGAAATTTTTTTTGAAAGCGTAAATTTAGTGGGGTTAACCCCACGGAAGATTATTGTTAAAGGAATCAGTATGAGCTTTGTCCCTGAAGACCGTTTGGGCATGGGCTTGGTAGCCTCTATGGATATGGTGGATAATATTATTCTCAAGGACTACCAAAACCAAAAGGGGCTTTTAATTAACAGAAAACCGGCTGCCGCAAAGGCAGTTAACATAATTAAAAAACTAGAGATCAGCACTCCCGGTATCCATCATCCGATTAAAGAATTATCAGGAGGAAATATTCAGAAGGTGTTGCTGGGAAGAGAATTAGACTCTCATCCGAAACTTTTGATTACGGCTTATCCTGTGCGTGGGTTAGATATTAATGTTAGTTATAAAATCTATGATTTAATTAATGAAGAGAAAAAGAAGGGTGTGGCGATCCTTTTTGTCGGGGAGGATCTAGATGTTTTACTTGAACTTTGTGACAGAATCATGGTGCTCTGCCACGGAGAAATCACCGGTATTGTGGAGGCGAGGGAGACAACTAAAGAAGACCTAGGATTATTAATGGCAGGAGAAAAACATGGAAGCTTAGGGGGGCACGACAGATGATGAGGATGGTTAAAAGAAGCAAAATGCCCAGAAGTAAAAGCACCGGGATCAGATTGTTGGCTATTTTTCTGGCCTTGTTTACTTCCGCCATCCTGATTACAGCCTTATCTCTTCATCCCCTTGAGGTATATCTGGCTTTATTTAAAGGGGCTTTCGGTTCCGCGTATAGAATTCGCGAAGTAGCCGTTAAAGCAACAGCGTTAACGATTACTTCGCTGGGAATTGCCATTGCCTTCAAAATGCAGTTTTGGAATATCGGCGGAGAAGGTCAAATCTGTATGGGGGCCTTTTTCGCTAGTTTCGTCGCTCTTAACTATCCGGAACTGCCGAGGCCTCTGCTTTTAACCTTGATGATCTGTGCAGGCATGTTGGGGGGAGGTTTATGGGCTTTAATTCCGGCTTATTTAAAAGCGAAATGGAAAACAAATGAGACGATTATTACCCTGATGATGAACTATGTTGCCTTAAAATGGTTGATGTATCTGCAGTTTGGCCCTTGGAAAGACCCTCAAGCCTTAGGTTTTCCTAAAATCCCCAATTTTTCTCTTAATGCTATTTTGCCTAAAGTCTGGGGGGTGCATCTCGGTTGGATTTTTGCTTTGCTTTTAGTTATTCTGGTAAGTATTTTCTTAAACCACTCTAAAAAAGGTTATGAGATTGCTGTCCTGGGGGAAAGCGAAAATACCGCCCTTTATGCCGGGATTAATATCTCCAAAACAATTGTGACGGCAATTTTTATCAGTGGGGCTCTTTGCGGCTTAACAGGGATGATTCAGGCTTCTGCCGTGAACAATACCCTTTCCATGGAAATTTCGGGCGGAATTGGTTTTACGGCGATTATTACGACATGGCTGGCTTCTTTAAAGCCACCCCTCATTCTTGTTGTTTCCGTTCTTTTTGCGGCGTTAGTGCAGGGCGGCTCTTTTATTCAAACGGCCGTAGGTATTCCCCAGGCGGTGGCGGGGCTGTTACAAGGCTTGATTTTGTTTTTCGTCTTAGGTAGTGAGTTTTTTATTCGTTATAAAGTAGTTTGGGATCGCCCTTTCTTTAATCCCGCGACAAAGGAGGCGCAAGAATGACGACAACCGTTGTTTCCTTTCTTGCGGCGGCAGTTGTAGCCGGAACTCCTTTGCTTTTTGCTACTTTAGGTGAAGTCCTTACTGAAAAAGTGGGGAATCTTAATCTTGGCGTAGAAGGCATGATGCTGATGGGCGCTGTCGCAGGTTTTTATATAGGTTTTTTGACGGAGAATCCGCTGTTAGCCCTATTGGCGGCCATGCTCTCCGGAGCGGCAGGAGCTTTGATCTATGCTGTTTTAACGGTAAGTCTGCGCGCTAATCAAGTGGTAACGGGTTTAACTTTAACGATCTTTGGGACAGGTTTTGCCGGGTTTATGGGGCAGCGTTTGGTTGGCGAAATCGTTCCTGATGCCTTGAAATCGTTTTTTAAACCAGTCACCATCCCTATTTTAGGGCAATTGCCTTTTGTAGGAGAAATCTTTTTTCAACAGGATGTCTTCGTTTATTTAGGGTATCTTACAGCCGTTTTGTTAGGCGTATATCTGTATAAAACAAAAACGGGCTTAAATTTAAGGGCGATTGGGGAAAATCCCGCAGCCGCTGATGCCGCGAGTGTTAATGTTACTTTATATAAATATGTGCATATTTTACTGGGCGGGGCACTTTGCGGGCTGGGCGGGGCTTATCTTTCTTTAGTTTATGTACCGGCTTGGCAGGAAAACATTACAGCCGGACGTGGTTGGATTGCCGTAGCCTTGGTGATTTTTTCTGCTTGGAATCCTTATAAAGCACTGCTCGGTTCCTATCTTTTCGGTGGTTTGGATATTATTGGTTTTAGAATTCAAGGCACAGGTTTCCCTGTTTCTCAGTATTTTTTAGATATGCTGCCGTATTTGGTGACGATGCTTGTACTGACAGTTGTTTCTATGAAAAA
>Ga0265294_10004610_pt1 | contig 17169 bp, 12 predicted proteins | sample MunlanPumphouse3_FD_192504 | JGI IMG/M metagenome (GOLD analysis project Ga0265294, IMG submission 192504) | Groundwater microbial communities from a municipal landfill in Southern Ontario, Canada - Pumphouse #3 | ecosystem: Environmental > Aquatic > Deep subsurface > Groundwater | place...
AGTATACAGTTTGGCCTGATTGCCCTGATACTGATATTCAATAAAACAATCCCAACAATAATATTGTTCTACACCTACTTTTCCTACTGCTCTACTGCCACAAAGAGGACATTTCATTAGTATCACGCTCCTATTAACAAGACGGACCGACGAGGATGCCGTTCCCTACGATTTTCGGGAATTGCTTTTCCCGTATTTTTTGTTTGGGGTTTTCATTGTGCATTGTGCATTGTGCATTGTGCATTGTGCATTGTGCATTGTGCATTGTGCATTATAAATTGTCTTTTACGATCACCGTATCTTTTCCCCACGTCAAAATATCTGCAGTGGCAATAACCTTTCTCCCTAAAAACACATCCTTTAAATAGCCATCTGTTACTTCGTAACCCCAAATATGACCTTCTTTCTCCTCAATCAGCAAATCCGAAACCTGACCTAAAACCTCACCGGATGAAGTAAAGACTGCTCTTTCCGTTAATCTCCCATCCTCACCCCACTCTGTCTGCCCTGTACTCACCTTCAGTAATTCAGATTTCACCAACACCACATCATTCCCCAACTTAGCGATAGCTTCCAGAGGGAGATAATACACATCATTCTCCGGAGAGACGATATACAAGCCCTGCAATTTGTCATATTGAGCGGTTTTAAAATCCTGTACATACCCCAAATGTTGTCCACTAAACAAATCAATCACCGGTATGTTCCTAATCTCACGTCCCTTTTTCATATCCTTATTATTCCCTTAACCAAATAAAACATACAAAAAAAGGGCAGGTCTCTGTCCTGCCCCTATCTATTCCCTAACCACTTCCTCAATAATGCCCCCGCCGACCACCAAGTCACCCTGGTAGTAAACTACGGACTGTCCCGGGGTAATGGCTCGTTGAGGCATCCCGAAAATTACCTTTACCCGTCCCTCATCTTCCGGAATGAGCACTGCCTCTGCCGGCTCTGCTCCAGATCTAATTTTGGCTTGTACCTTCAACGGCTCCTCCAACTTAGGTAGAGCAAGATAATTATTATCCTTAGCCCAAAGCCCTTTTTGAAAAACATCTTCCTCCCTGCCCACCACGACAGTATTCTCTAGTGGATTTAAAGCGACTACAAAAACAGGATAACCTAAAGCTAAACCTAACCCTTTACGCTGACCCACCGTATAGAATGGCAACCCTTGATGCTCACCAAGAATTTCTCCTTTAGTGTTCACAAATTTCCCCGGTTTAAAGGCACCTGTACCCACCCGCTCCACCAGAAACCTTTTATAGTCATCATCAGGAATAAAACAAATTTCTTGGCTTTCCGGCTTGTCCGCTACCTTTAAACCTAATTGAACCGCTTTTTCCCTAATCTGAGGCTTGGTATATTGCCCTAAAGGAAAAAGTGTATGCGCCAACTGCCTTTGTGTCAGATTATACAAGACATAGGATTGATCCTTCTGCTTATCTTCCCCCCGATACAATAAGTACCTCTCCCTAGCCTTACTATACGCTATCTTAACATAATGACCTGTCGCCAAATAATCAGCTTCTAAATCTAAAGCTTTTTGTAAAAGTGCAGAAAATTTAAGATGCTGATTACAGGCAATACAAGGATTAGGCGTTCTTCCTCTTAAATATTCAGCCGTAAAATAAGCAATAACTTGCTTTTCAAATACCTCCCGAAAATTTACCACATAAAAAGGTATTGCCAATTTTTCTGCTACCTGCCGGGCATCTTGTACTGTATCTAAAGAACAACGGTCACCGGGAACACTTTCCTTTTCCCGCGCTTGCAGTTCCATCGTTATCCCTATAACCTCATATCCTGCTTCCTGAAGAAGTGCGGCCGCAACCGAACTATCCACCCCGCCGCTCATCGCCATAACAACTTTTTTCCTCTCCATCACACACCCTCCTACATCAATGCATAATTTATTTAACGCCTGTATCTTTCCCCATCCCGGAGGGTTGATAATATTTTGTTCCCTTCATTTCCCTCGGTAAATAATCTTGCTCGACATAATGACCTTCATAATCATGAGGATAACGATAACCTTGCCCATGCCCCAGTTTCTCTGCCCCCGGATAACCGGCATCCCGCAAATGAAGAGGTACCGCACCATATTTCCCCTTTTGCACATCGGCCAAGGCTTCATCAATAGACAGAAGAGAATTACTCTTCGGAGCACAAGCAATATAAAGAGCGGCTTCCGCTAAAAGCAGCCTTCCTTCCGGCAAGCCTACTCTTTCTAATCCTTGCGCAGCAGCCTGAGCCACCACCAAGGCCATGGGATCAGCCAAACCGACGTCTTCAGCAGCGTGAATAATCATCCTTCGTGCTATAAACCGTGGATCCTCCCCGGCATGAAGCATCCGCGCCAAATAATGCAGTACCGCATCAGGGTCAGAACCGCGCATACTTTTAATAAAAGCCGAGATGACATCATAATGCTGATCACCCATTTTGTCATACACAACAGCCTTTTCCTGAATTGACTCTTCCGCTACAGCCAAGTCAATTACCCTAACCCCTTCTTCATTAGGCAAGGTAGACAAAACAGCCAATTCCAGACCATTCAAAGCTTGACGGGCATCGCCCCGTGCCGCTTCGGCAAAATGATGTAAAGCCTCTTGGGATATTTGCAAACGATAATTTCCCAAACCTTTTTCTGAATCCTTTATAGCCCGCTGTAAAAGCTCACCAATATCTTCTTGAGTCAATGGTTCTAGCCTAAAAAGACGCGAACGAGAAAGCAAAGCGGAATTTACACTAAAATAAGGGTTTTCCGTAGTCGCACCGATCAAAACAAGTTTCCCTTCCTCCACAGCCGGAAGCAAAGCGTCCTGTTGAGCTTTGTTAAATCTATGTATTTCGTCAATAAATAAAATCGTCCCCTGCTGATAATATTTTAACTGTTCTTCCGCTTCCCGTACAACCTTGCGTAAATCACTAACCCCGGAAGTAACCGCATTCATTCTCGTAAAATGTGCTTTTGTTGTTCGAGCAATAACATAAGCTAAAGTAGTTTTACCGGTACCGGGAGCACCGTAAAAAATCAAAGAGCCTAACTGATCAGCCTCAATGGCTCGTCTTAATAATTTCCCTTCCCCAAGCAAATGTTTTTGTCCCACCACTTCATTCAAACTAGTGGGGCGCATACGTGTAGCCAAAGGAATTCGCCCCTGACGAGCTGCCTCTCCCACCCCGGAAAAAAGATCCATCTAACCATCACCCTTTCCCTACATCTAAAAAACAGGACTGTCAACTAATCACGTTAACAGCCCCCCTTAACTTCATCTATTTCTAACTAATTAACTTCAAGTCCTCTTATAAGGCAGAATCCAATGTTTTAGCAATATTCGCTTTAGGCACAAAACCCACTAGCCTATTAATTTCCTTCCCACCCTTAAATAAAATCATCGTCGGAATACTCATAATCCCGTAATCACCGGCTGTTTTACTATTTTCATCTACATCTAACTTGCAAATTTTAGCTTTACCCCGATATTCACCACTTAGTTCCTCAATAAGAGGACCAATCATTTTACAAGGTCCACACCAAGGTGCCCAAAAGTCTACTAATACAAGCTCCTCTGTCTCCAGAACTTCACTTTTAAAAGTATTGTCGGAAAGATGGATAATATTATTAGTCATAACTTTTCCCTCCCAGCTTTATAAAATTATTAACAATAATATTATAAGCCTATTCCTACATAATTGTACTTTATTATTTACAAAATCATTACTAAATAATCATCTTCTATTATTAACACTTCTTAAGTAAATCATTTATCACCCGAGCAGCCAAAAGAAGTCCAGCCACAGAAGGCACGAAAGAGATACTCCCGGGAACCCTCGAACTAGAAATTCTAACATTTTTTAGCGGTTGTTCCGTGGAATAAACTACTTGTACGCCCTTGATAATTCCCCTCTTTTTCAATTCTCTGCGCATTATCCGAGCTAAAGGACAACCAGAACCCGATGTTTCACTAAGCTCTCCTATCTTTAACTTCGAGGGATCCAGTCGATTTCCTGCACCTAACGCCGATATTATTGGAACCTCTAATTGCAAAGCAGTTTCAATTATCGCTACTTTCCCTTTAATCATATCAATGGCATCAACAACATAAGCAGGATTCTCTTTAAAAAAAACCCCGGCATTTTCCGAACTCACTTTCTCTTTATAAATAACTACTTCAGCCTGAGGATTTATATCTCTAATTCGTTCCTTTAGTATATCAACCTTATATTTACCTACTGTGGAAAATAAAGCAGGAAGCTGTCTATTGATATTGGTCACATCTATTGTATCAAAATCCACTAAAACCAGATAGCCGATACCCGTTCTAGCTAATGCTTCTACAGTATAAGAACCTACACCGCCTACGCCAAAAACAATCACTTTACTTTGCTGCAAATAATTTAACCCTTGTTCCCCTACTAACATTTTCGTTCGTACAAATTGTTCCAAATCAATCCCTCATCCAAAGCAATTATTAATAACACTAATGATTATCCTTACTACAAACTTAATCCTAATTTCCAACAAAAGCAACCTCTTTTTGTTGTTCTTCCAACAAAGCCTCCAATTCCTTAGGAGGGAGAGGTTTACTGAAAAAATACCCCTGAATATACGTGCATCTTTGTTGCTGGAAAAAAACTAATTGAGCCTCTGTTTCTACACCTTCCGCTACTACTTCATAATTTAAACAAGTAGCCAGAGAAATAATGGAGGTGGCAATAGCAGACTTTTTGATATTAAAGGGAATTTCTTTTACTAAATTATAATCCACCTTTAATATATTAATCGGCAATGTGCCTAAGTAATTAAGCGAGGAATATCCACTTCCAAAATCATCTAAAGCAATCCTAATCCCAATTCTTCTTAATTCACCTAAAACTTCAATATTCCTTCCAAAATTATTCATCGCTACAGTTTCTGTAATCTCCAGTTCCAAACAACTAGGGTCAAATCTCGTTTCTGTCAAGACAGTTAGGACATCATTTAAAAACGCTTTATCGCGAAGCTGCTGTTCCGAAATATTAACCGATAATTTTAAAGAAGTATAGCTTTTTTTCTGCCATTTTTTTATTTGCACACAGGCCGTCTGCAACACCCATTTACCTATAGGTACAATCAATCTTGTCTCTTCCGCCACCTCAATAAACCGTTCAGGGTACAACAAGCCCTCATCAGGATGATGCCAACGCAAAAGCGCCTCAACACCAACAATTCGACCACTGCCTACTTCAACCATCGGCTGATAATGAAGTTCAAAGGCATCATATTTCTTCTCTTCTACCATTTGACGCATATTATTGGCAATATATAATTTATCAGAAATATCCCTGTTCATCTCCGTACTAAAAAACCGATAGCCATTCATCCCCATTTCTTTTGCCTTATTCATCGCCATATCCGTATGTGAAATTAAACTTTTAGAATCTTTACCATGTGCAGGGAAAACACTAATCCCTACACTTATAGTAATATAAACTTCGCGTTCGTGAATAATAAATTTCTTTTTAAAACTATCAATAATCTTCATTGCTATCTCTATAATCGCTTGCTCTTCAGAAACCCCCGGCACAAAAACAAGAAATTCATCTCCCGAGGAACGAGCAATAACAGCATCCTCAGCTAAAGCATCTATTAGTCTTTTACTTACCTGTACTAATAATTTATCTCCCGCTAAATGACCAAGAATATCATTAATATATTTAAACCTATCTAAGTCAATAAGATATACAGCTAACAGTTGATTCTGGGCTTGGGCAAACACCAACTCTTTTTCTAGAGATTCTTCAAAACTTAATCTATTCGGCAACCCTGTTAATAAATCATGATACGCCTGATGTTCAATAATTTTTTCTGAATACCAATCTTTTTCTTTTAATGCTCCCACCACATAACCAACTAAAACAAAAATCATGATCTGTAATAAATTATTAAATAAATATTCAGACGAGCTAACTGTGCTATTTAAAATTATTAAACCACTAAAAAAAAGTGCTGAAACTAATCCAGCTTTTTTCCCACACCAAAATCCAGCCAGAGTTATAGGAAGATAAAAAATGCCACCGTAAAAAAAATATGCTTTTAAATACAAACTATAATATAAAGACATGATACTACATAAAAAAATTGTAATGCCCACTAAAAAAGCTTGATAACAATGATGACACTTAAAAAACATTTAATACCTCCACGCCAATAATATTTTATTAGCTAATTTTCTTTCTTACTTCAGAACTTCACATATAATTCGACAAAATATTTTGTATTTAGAATATTCCACAGAGATATTAAGTTTTCCTTCTAAAACTAAAATGTTTTTAAATAAAAAATGCTTCTTACAGTTGAGGGTTGCTCAACTGTAAGAAGCGATGCTTTTAGAACTGCCCTTAACTAACCCCACTATGCCGTGGTGCCGTCGTTTTGAACCTGCGCTCAGCAGGTGGGTGTCCTCCTGATTGCTTTTTGTGTCCCATCTAAGTAGGCCTGCAAGCCACAACCAGAGTCTAGACTCCCTAGGTAATGGTGTTGGCTCAAAACTAAAGGCTCAATCTCACGGGCACTGTAGGGTATGTCTGGATAAGTTCTTTGTACTTTTATGTTAACATAAACTCAATCAATTTTCAAGGTCAAAAAAACACTGGTCAAAAATACCTTTTTAATTTATTTTACTTGTTTTCACGTGTATTTATTCTAAGATGAAGTTCCTTTAACTGCCGAGGGGAGACAGCTGAAGGCGCTTGAGTCATCAAATCCATAGCACTTTGTGTTTTAGGGAAAGCAATGACATCTCGGACCGTACTTCTTTCCGCCATCAACATCAGCAAACGATCTATACCCAAGGCAATTCCACCATGAGGAGGAACACCATATTCAAAAGCATCTAAAAGAAAACCAAACTTTTCTTGAGCTTCTGCGGATGAGAACCCCAAAGTCTTAAACATTAATTCCTGAACATCTCTTTGATGAATTCTAATACTTCCTCCCCCGATTTCCACACCATTAAGAATTAGATCATACGCCTTTGCCTGTACCTTTTGCGGCTCTGTCTCCATTAAAGAAAGATCCTCATCCTTAGGGGAAGTAAAAGGATGATGCATGGCCACCCATCTTTTTTCTTCCTGATCATATTCGAAAAGAGGAAAATCTACAACCCAAAGAAAATTAAATTCCTCCTGATTAATCAAGTCTAACCGCTTCCCCAACTCTAAACGAAGATGACCTAAAGAAGCCGCAACCACAGAAGCTTCATCAGCTACAAAAAGAAGTAAATCTCCCGGCTCTCCCTCCATTTTCGCCACGATACGCTCAAGTTCTTCCGACGTAAAAAACTTCGTCAGCGGAGATTTTATCCCTTCTGCTGTCAGCATAAAATAAGCCAAACCTTTCGCGCCATAAATGCTTGCAAATCTTGTCAAATCATCAAGATCCTTGCGTGAATAATGAGCACAACCTTTAGCCTTAATCCCCTTGACTTGTCCCCCTTTCTCTAAAGCTTGGGTGAATACCTTAAATTGACAATTCTTGACTTCTTCCCCGACATCCACTAATTCCATCCCAAACCGTAAATCAGGTTTATCCACACCGAAACGATTGATCGCTTCTTGATAACTTAAGCGTGGCAAGGGGGTTTTTACCTCCACCCCTAAACACTTCTGGAAAAGCCTACTTACCATTTCTTCCATCACTGTTAAAACATCTTCTCGTTCTACGAAAGACATCTCCACATCCAATTGCGTAAATTCCGGCTGACGGTCAGCACGTAAATCTTCATCACGGAAACAACGGGCAAGCTGATAATATTTATCAAAACCGGCCACCATTAAAAGCTGTTTAAAAAGCTGAGGGGATTGAGGAAGAGCAAAAAACTCACCCTCATGAAGACGACTGGGAACTAAATAATCACGAGCTCCTTCTGGTGTACTTTTTGTCAGCATCGGTGTTTCTATCTCTAAAAAGCCCTTTCCATGGAAAAAATCACGAATTATCTTGACAACCTGATCTCGCAAAATCAAACCTTTCTGCATCACCGGACGCCGTAAATCCAAATAACGATACTTCAAACGAATATTCTCATCAACCTCTACGTCATCATCAATATAAAAAGGAGGGGTTTTCGCCGTACTAAGAATCCGCAAATCCTTAGCCGCAACCTCTATTTCCCCTGTGGCTAAATTAGGATTAATCGTACCTTCCGGTCGCAAATTTACTGTGCCAACTACCGCAAGAACATCCTCATTTCTTACCGTTTCTGCCTTTTGAAAAAGAGCCGTTCCTATTATGGGATTAAAAACAACCTGTATCCTTCCCTCTCGATCCCTTAAATCTACAAAAATTACACCACCGTGGTCTCTCCGCCGATGGACCCACCCCATTAGGGTCACCTCTTGACCAACAAAGTCTTTATTAACAACACCACAGTAATGACTCCTTTTTAAACCTCGCAGGGACTCACTCATCCATATCTCCTCCTTTATTCTCCCGCACTAAATAAGCAACAAGCTCCGGTAAAGGAACGACTTTCTGCCGACCTTCCTGCATTTTCCGCACAACTGCTGCGCCTTTAGCTAATTCTTCTTCGCCTAAAATTACGGTGATGGCTGTTTGCAAGCGGTTCGCCGCTTTCAACTGTGCTTTTAAACTACGTCCCAGATAATCACGTTCGACAATTACGCCAGCCTTCCGTAATTCCTGAGCTAATCCAGCCCCTATCTTTTGTGCTTCTTCTCCCAAAGCCGCAAGAAAGATCTGGGTTTTAGCTTGTGTCGGCAAAACAACCCCCTGCTCTTCAAGTGTAAGCAGAATACGTTCTAAGCCCATCGCATAACCAATACCGGGCATGGCAGGACCCCCACATTCTTCAATCAGATCATCATACCTGCCTCCGCCACCGATAGAACTTTGTGCCCCAATCCCTTGAGCCACAATCTCAAAAGCAGTTTTTGTATAATAATCCAGTCCGCGTACTAAACTAGGATTTAAAGTATAGGGTACCTGCAATTCTTGCAAATACTCCTGGACCAACTGAAAATGATCTCGGCACTCCTCACACAACATTTGCTCAATCGTGGGAGCTTCAGCCACAAGCTTCCGACAGTGAGCATTCTTACAATCTAAAATACGTAAAGGATTTTTTGCAAAACGCCCCTGACAAGTAACACAAAGAGCTGTTACCTTTTCTTTTAAATATTCCTGTAACACTTGACGATGAGCCTGACGACAATGAGGACAACCCACACTATTTAGTTCTACCACTAAATCATGCAGCCCTAAACGTTCATAAATATCCATAGCCATAGCAATAACCTCTGCATCTAAGCCGGGATCCTGAGAGCCAAAAGCCTCTACCCCAAACTGATGAAATTGCCGATAGCGCCCTGCCTGGGGACGGTCATAACGAAACATGGGACCTACATAATAAAACTTAAGCGGTAAAGAACCTGCATAAAGTTTATGTTCCAAAAAAGCCCGTACTGTAGAAGCAGTGGCCTCCGGACGTAATGTCAAAGACCGCTCCCCTCTGTCTAAAAACGTATACATTTCCTTCTCCACAATATCCGTACTTTCACCCACACCTCGTTGAAAAAGCTCCGTATGTTCAAAGATCGGTGTGCGGATTTCTTGATAACCGTAAAGAGCCGCTACCTGACGCAAAATGCTCTCTAGATAATGCCACTTTTCTATTTCCTTCGGCAAAAGGTCATTTGTACCTCTTGGCCTAGTCGTCAGCATACTAATACAACCTCCCCAACTATATCTAATATAGATTATAAAATAGCCTGCAACTTGTCAACTTTTTGCTGAATAATTTTCTCCAGCCTTGCCAAATAAAAAACGATATCTTTAGGATTATAAAGATTCTCCAAAGACCAATCTTCCGTATTGACGAACTTACTACCCGCACCCACACCAAAACCAAGAATTGTCTGTCTTTCAGCGATCATTTGCAGATTATAGAGACAAGCATTTCCTGCTACACTATAGCCCACATTTTCCCCCTGAGCAAAAATATCTTTCTGCCTATAAAGATAATAGGGGAAATAACCGGCATCTTGCAAACAATGATGTGCTAAATTCATCATCGCCTGTCCTTCAGCAGGAAACGGCAACTTAATATTTTCTTGATGATAGTAAGCACCCCGTTTCATCGCCAAAGCGTGAAGCGTAATATTTTCCGGGGCGAGTTGCAAAACTTTTTCCATACTATTTTGTAAAATAGCACAGTTTTCCCCCGGCAACCCCACAATCAAATCCATATTAATCACAGGGAAACCTATTTCCCTCGCCATCTCATAAGCATCTAAAATCTCCTGAATAGTATGCCTACGACCAATGGCGACAAGAGTTTCCTCCCTCATCGTTTGAGGATTAATACTTAAACGAGTTACCTGATGTGCTTTTAATACTTGCAATTTCCCATAAGTAAGGGTATCCGGTCTACCACCTTCTACCGTTAATTCCCTATCTGCAACAAATTGGAAACTATCCTCTATTGTCTTTAAAAGCATCTCTAATTGAACCTCTGACAAAATAGTAGGCGTACCCCCACCTAGATAGATATTCTGCACCTTTACTCCTCTATCTCTAAGTAATGCCCCCACTGCTTCTATTTCTCTGCCTAAGCCCAACAAGTACCCATCTAACAAATTTCCCCATTTCTCCAGTGAAAAAGAAGGAAAAGAACAATAATGACAACGCGTCGGACAAAAAGGTATCCCTATATAAAGACTCACCAATTTGGGGTTTTCCTGTTTATCCGGCAAAAAAGGATATTGAAACACAGCTACTTTCAGAAGAAGCCGCGCCCGCTCCCAACTAATCCCGAAATCCCTCGTTAAATGCAGCATGATTCTTTCTTCAGATAAGCTCTCATCCAAAAAACGATAGACAATCTTCGCCGGTCTCACGCCGGTAAGAATTCCCCAAGGGCTAGGCTCAACCAACAAAGCCCGCTCCAGAACCTTATGCAGAGCTAAGCGCAATAACCGCCTTTCTCTATTCGTTTTCTCCTCGCTGAAAGTCTCTTCCGGCAATCTTTCTGCCTGGCTATATCTCTGTCCATCAAAATTAAGTGTTACCTTAATCTCCTGAGGAGCCTCACTTTTTTCTACAGTAAACAGTATTTCTTTTGTCGTCAAAACTTCATTTTCACTTTTTTCAAAAAGCTCATTATTATCCTTACTGATCAGAAAGCTCTCCTGTCCCTTTTTTAAAGAACTGCCCTCCGTCTTTCCTTTAGTTTTTAGCAACTTAATTTTAGGAAAATAAATCCGCAGCGCATCTCTAATCACCCGAACATCATCAGCGGCAGCAGAAAATACTGTTACTTTCATCATTTTTCTAAACCCTTTCAACCAAAATAAGGATTCACAGACTTCTCGTCACCAATAGTCGTCTGCGGACCATGCCCGGGATAGACAACGACATCATCAGCTAAAACAAGAAGCTTAGTCCGGATGGAATTGAGCAACGCCTCAAAAGAACCGTCGGGTAAATCAGTTCGGCCAATAGAACCGGCAAAAAGAGTATCGCCACTAAAACAAACACCATGACCAACAAGACAAATACCGCCCGGGGTATGACCCGGTGTATGTAAAACCTGAAAACGCAAGTCCCCTACTTCCAAAATATCCCCATCCTGCAAATGCCGGTCGGCCGCAGGACCATTAATTTCCCGCCCTAGATATGCGGAGATATTTTTTTTCGCATCAGTAAGCATCGAACTATCAGCCTCATGGATATAAAGAGGGGCCCCCGTCACTTCTTTTAAAAACTGATTCGCGCCAATGTGGTCACTATGACCATGGGTATTCACAAGATATTTAACCTTAAGCTCGAGCTTCTCAATTTCCTGTTGAATCCGTGCCCCTTTGGCACCAGGGTCAATAACTAAAGCCTCTTTACTTTCCGCCTCATAAACTAAGTAACAATTAGCCTGAATCATCCCCACAGGAAGAACACTTATCTTCATCACTTTAAACCCTCCCTCCTTAAAACAACTTTCTACTATCTAAAAGCATCGTAACCGGACCGTCATTTTCAATTTTCACCAGCATCTCTTCCTGAAAAACACCGGTAGCTACAGTAATCCCCTGGTCCTTAATTTTCTCCACAAAAAATTGATACAAAAGGTTAGCGGCTTGAGGAGGAGCTGCTGCCGTAAAACTAGGTCTTCTTCCCTGCCGGCAATCTCCATAAAGAGTGAACTGAGAAACAACCAAGACCTCTCCCCCTGTCTCTTGCACAGAAAGATTTAATTTACCGGTTTCATCTGCAAAAATACGTAAATTCGCGATTCTTTTCGCAAGATAACAGGCATCTTCTTCTTCATCATTTTGCCCTACTCCTAAAAAAACTACTAATCCCTCTTTAATCCTACCTACTGTTTGTTCTCCAACCAGAACAGCTCCCGCTTTAACTCGCTGTACTACGGCTCGCATCTGTTTTTCCTCCCCCTATTTATTTTTTAGGTGTAACTCTAAACACATCTAGTACATCCTTGATTTTTTTAATTTTCTCGATTAACAAAGATAACTGACCAATTGTACGGATATCAACCTTTAGGTTAATCACAGCATGCCCGAGCCTAATTGTACGAGCATGAATTGTATTAATGTGTATTTTCATCTCGGCTAAAGTACTCATAATATCCAAAGGTAAATGCGTTCTATCTAAAGCCTCTATTTCCAATTCCACTTGATAAACACTTTCCGCGTCTTCATCCCAGGCTACATCAACAATCCTCCCTTGTTCCTCTTTCTTTAAATTCTGGACATTAGCACAATCAAGACGATGCACAGAAATGCCTCTCCCTCTGGTAATATAGCCAATAATCGGATCACCGGGGAGAGGGTTACAACAACGCGCCAAACGTACTAAGACATCATCTTCCCCTTTAACCTTAATCCCGTGAGAGGTCTTGCGATATTGCTCCTGTTTTTTCGTCCCCAGCTGTAATTCTGAAAGAGAAACAGACGGTAACTCTTTTACTTTCGGAAAAAAGTCATCACGCATCCGAGTGTACACTTGAAAAGAACTAAGCACACCTTCCCCAATCGCGGCAAACAAATCTTCATAATGATTCATCCCCAGTTTTTTCGCTGTTTCCAATAACTTTTCAGTTTTAAACGCTTCAGCAAAGTCGAGGCCTTGTTTTTTAAATTCTTTTTCCAGACTATCCCGACCTCGCAGAATATGCTCCTCACGCTTTTCCTTCTTAAACCACTGTCTGATCCTATTTTTAGCTTGGGAGGTCTTCACCATCTTTAACCAATCTCTGCTGGGACCACTGATTTGTTTAGAAGTAATAATTTCCACGATGTCCCCATTTTTTAAAACGTAATCTAGGGGAACCATCTTTCCATTAACCCGACAACCTACACAACGATGTCCTACATCAGAATGAATACGATACGCAAAATCAAGCGGAATCGAACCAGCCGGCAGTTCCTTCACATCGCCTTTCGGTGTAAAAACAAAAACTACATCAGCGAAAACATCGATTTTCAAAGTCTCCATGAATTCCCGTGTATCCTTAACTTCCTTTTGCCATTCTAAAATCTTTCTTACCCAAGCCAGTCGCTGATCCAACTCTTTGTTCCCCACTTTATGACCTTCTTTATATCTCCAGTGGGCAGCAATCCCAAACTCTGCGGTCTGATGCATTTCGATAGTACGAATCTGAATTTCAAAAGGCTCTCCCGCCAGACCCATTACTGTAGTATGCAAAGACTGATACATATTGGGTTTAGGCATCGCAATATAATCTTTAAACCTGCCGGGAATAGGCGTCCAGAGCGTATGGATTATGCCTAGAACTTCGTAACAATCCCTAACCGTACCGACAATAACCCTCACCGCAATAAGGTCATAGATTTCGTTTAAATCTTTTTCTTTCTCTTTCATTTTTTTATAAATACTATAAAAATGCTTTGGCCTTCCCTGGATATCTGCCTGCAGATCTGCTTCCTTTAATTTATCCTTTAATATCTTAATAACATGCTCAATATACGCTTCTCGCTCCTGTCTTTTCATCGATATTTTTTTAACTAGACCATAATATTCTTCTCTCTCCAAATAACGAAAAGCAAGGTCCTCCAATTCTCCTTTAATGGTGAAGATTCCCAACCGATGAGCTAAGGGCGCAAAAATCTCCAAAGTCTCTTCGGCAATCTCCCTTTGCTTATATTCAGGCTGATGATTTAAAGTCCGCATATTATGGAGACGATCCGCCAGTTTAATCATAATCACCCTAATATCTTCGGCCATCGCTAAAAACATCTTGCGCAAATTTTCTACCTGCTGTTCTTCTTTAGAACGGAACTCCAGCCTAGTTAATTTAGTAACCCCATCTACTAAAAGAGCAATTTCAGCGCCAAACTCCTCCTCAATCTCCGCCAAGCGAACAGGCGTATCCTCCACAACATCATGAAGTAACCCTGCCGCTACGGTAGACATATCCAGTTCTAAGTTTACCAGGATTTGAGCAACAGCTAACGGATGAATAAGATATGGTTCGCCGGAAATCCTACTTTGACCGGCATGAGCATTTTTGGCAAAATCATAGGCCCGTATTACCAGTTCTACTTCACTGGAATTCTGATATTTTTCAAGTTGTTCCCTTAACTCTTTAAATAAGTCATCACAGAACATGCATTCACCACCAATTAAGATTATGATTACAATTAAATCATACTACTAGGAACAATAGGTCTGTTGACCATAGCCAGAATCGCTTCCTTTTCTTCCTTTAGCGCAAACTCGGCAAAAGACTTGAACTCTGCAACTTCATCTTGACCTTCTAAATAACGAAGAGAATCAGCTAAATCCATTTTCTCAGACGGAGGTGGCGTTATGTATAGATATCTTTTCCTACCTTCACTTTCTTGACGAAGAAGACCTAGATCTTCTAAAATACCTAGGCAGGCAAATACCGTTGATTCTAGAAAGTTTTTTAGACCCAGTTTCTGCATCATTTTCTGTAATTCTTGGTTACTAAATAAAAGTGGGTTTTCCTTAGCACTCTTTTCCCGCAGGTAGAGATAAAACTTCGCCAAAACTGCCCGAGTCGGTGCTGTCCCTTCCAAAATCAGTTCATTCAATTTTTTATCATTTTCATTATAAAGAAGATGGATCTTGGCTTCTTCATTATTGCGCCCCGCCCTTCCGGACAGTTGATTAAACTCCGTCCAGGAAAAACATAAATGATAAAGAACGACATGTTTAAGATCAGGAAGATCAATCCCTTCACCGAAAGCACTTGTGGTAACCATCACCCTTAGATCGCCGTTGCGGAACATTTCCTCTAAAACTACCCGCTGTTGACTAAGCAAACCACCATGATAAAAAGCTATTTCCTCTCGCGCTTGAGGATAATAGAAACGCAGCTCACGGGTCAATTGATAAGCCTGCTTACGACTGTTAACATAGATAACAATACGCTCCCCCGTATCCAGCAATTTTAATAAATATTTTAGTTTATCTTTTTCTTTTCTTTTATCCACAATCTGCAAATTTTCACGCACACGACTTTCTACAACTAGCTGAGAACAACAAAAGGTATCCTTAATCAACCGGGCTGTCGTCTCATCAGCAGTTGCCGTTACCGCAAGAGCCAGCGGTTTCCCCAATTGCTCCCAGCTTTGACCTAAAAGACGATAACCGCGCCGCATACTCTTCGCTACATGATGAGCTTCATCCACCACAAACAAACCTAGCTTTTCCTTAATCTGTTTGAATTTGTCTAAATGAAAAGCTAAAAACTCCGGTGTAGTTAAGATTATTCCTACCTGTCCCCCTTGTAAATCCTTAAAAAATCGTTTTCTTTCAGACATACTTATAGAACCGTTTACGGCCGACACTCGTACACCTAATAAAGACATTTTTTCCTGAAGTCGATAATATTGGTCATTGACTAAAGACCGTAAAGGATAAAGGATGAGCGTCACTTTGTTTTGCAATAAAGCCAAAGAAGCAGCGAAGGACTGAAAAACAGCTGATTTACCTCCACCCGTGCCCAAAACAAGCAAAGTATTATAACCTTCCTTGAGAAGCCGCAAGGCTTCTTTTTGTTTTTCGTAATATTCTGCTTGACCTAAAATAACCTCTTTTATTTGCTCATCTATCTGCGCAGGGTCATCAGGTTCTAAATAACTTTTAAGATCCCGCAGCTGCATTTGTACTCGCGTTACACCTTGATAAGTATTTAATTGCGGGATAAAAGCCAGATCACACCTTGCCCATCCTTCTACTTCTTCCTGCCAATCCCCTAATTGAAAAGCAATGCCCTCAATCTGCTTGTTTTTCTCTCCCACCTTCAGCTTAAGATGATCACCATCTTTTCCCACCTTCCGCACTTCTTTTAAACAACTATTCCGCATCACCAAAAGGGGAGAAGGATTGCCGGAACCATAAGGAGCTACAAGATTCATTTCCTCAACCAATTGCTCATTAAGCTCTTCTAACGTTACTTCTGCCTCTAAAGATAAAACAGGGGTAAGACTTCTTTCATCTAAAACAGTACGCGCATATTCCTGTAATTGTTGCCGGACAAGAGAAATTTTTTCTTCAGACAAAGATAAACCTGCAGCCATCTCATGTCCACCAAATTTAAGCAGATGTTCTTTGACCTGTTCTAAGGCTTGATATAAATGAAACCCAGGAATACTCCTCGCCGAACCTTTCCCAACCCCCTCTGCCAAATTTAAAAGAATTGTGGGGCGATAATATTTTTCCGTAAGCCGAGAAGCGACTATCCCTATAACTCCGGGATGCCAATTGGGGGAAGCCAAAAGAATTAATTTATCCTCACCAAGACCCCCCTCTTTTTCTAGCAGATCTAATGCTTCCTGATAGATTTCTTCTTCCATGGCGCGGCGTAATTTATTTTCTTCCTCTAAGTCTTTACAAATATCCTCGCTCTCTTTTAAATCTTTGCTTAACAATAACTTAACCGCTAAATCCGCCTTCCCCAAACGCCCACACGCATTTAAACGAGGTGCTAAGACAAACCCGATCTGTCCAGTAGAAATTTGTCCTGTTTTAAATCCTGTCGAATTGATTAAAGATTGTAATCCTAGACGACAATTATTTTTATTGATGCAAGCAAGCCCTGCTTTCACCAAAATCCTATTTTCACCACGTAAAGCAACGATATCCGCAACAGTTCCCAA
>Ga0265294_10004611_pt1 | contig 17169 bp, 20 predicted proteins | sample MunlanPumphouse3_FD_192504 | JGI IMG/M metagenome (GOLD analysis project Ga0265294, IMG submission 192504) | Groundwater microbial communities from a municipal landfill in Southern Ontario, Canada - Pumphouse #3 | ecosystem: Environmental > Aquatic > Deep subsurface > Groundwater | place...
TTAACTAGTTTAAGAGGAATAGAAACTCTAAATAATCTTGAAGAATTATATTGTTCATATAATCAATTAACTAGTTTAGAAGGAATAGAAAATCTAAGAGGTCTTAAAGTATTATTTTGTTCTAGTAATCAATTAACTAGTTTAAGAGGAATAGAAAATCTAATAAATCTTAAAGAATTATATTGTTCATATAATCAATTAACTAGTTTAGAAGGAATGGAAAATTTAATAAATCTTGAAAAATTATGGTGTCATAATAATCAATTAACTAGTTTAAGAGAAATAGAAAATCTAAGAAATCTTGAAAGATTATTGTGTCATAGTAATCAATTAACTAGTTTAAGAGGAATAGAAAATCTAATAAATCTTAAAGAATTATATTGTTCATATAATCAATTTACAAATGAATATAAAAATTATCTAATAAAATGGTGTAAAGAAAAAAATATAGAATTGACTATTTGACTATATGGTAAAAAAGTATAAACAATATATAAAAGAAGGCGTTAATCCATAGTGATTTTTTGAACTATTTAATTAAATCAAATGTCATTTTAAATAAATTCTTTTCAATTCTACTGCCATTCGATAAATAATAAAAATTATTATCCTCGCTCGATATGGAAACACGATAATTTTCGTTATATTTAGATTTATACATATTACCAAATTCAACAGATTTATTTTCATTAATATAATTATTTATACATTTTTCTATAAAAGAACTCTTATTTATATTTTTTTGTTCTGTAATTTGATTAAATGTTTCATATATTTTTTGATCTATAGAATAAGTTTTAGTTATTTTTGACATTTTTAACATTTTTATTTATATATATTTAAAATTTAAAATCATTTTTATAAAATTATATATAAAGATAAAAATATAAATTTATGCCAGCTGTATCACAAAAACAAAGATCTCTTATTTTTGGTAAAAGAAACCAATACAAAACAGAAGAAAAAACGCCCAAAAAATGGAAATGGATATGGGAAGAAGAATGGGAGAATAAAGGAAAATTACCAAAATATAAAATTAATAAAAATGAAAATAAATTAATTAATTTTTCTGATTATATTTATGAGAAAAAAACTAAGAAATTAAAAGTTTTTTTAGGTGGAACTTGTAATGGCAGCGATTGGAGAGATAAAATTATTGATAAATTAAAAATTGATTATTTTAATCCTGTTGTTGATGATTGGACAGAAGACGATTATGAAGAAGAATTGAGACAAAGAAAAATATGTGATTATCTTTTATATGTAATTACACCAAAAATGAAAGGAGTTTATAGTATAGCTGAAGTTATTGATGATTCAAACAAAAATCCAGAAAAAACTATATTTTGTTTTATTGAAGATGATGGCGACAATAGATTCGATAAAGATCAAATAAAATCATTAAATGCAGTTGGTAAAATGGTTATTAATAATAAAGGGAAATATTTTAAGACTTTAAATGAAGTAATCCAATTTTTAAATAATAAAAAATATATAAAAGAGAACATTGATTATAGTGATATAGATCCATGGGGAGAAGAAGACTGGGAGGCGGATGAATTGTCTCCAGTTTTACAAAAGGCTAGAGAACAAGGGAAACCATTTGATCAAATAACTGAATTGAATTGTTATCGTATGAATTTAGAAAATCTAGATGGCATTGAACAATTGGTTAATCTTGAAACATTATATTGTTCTTATAATCAATTAACTAGTTTAAGAATAGAAAATCTAAGAAATCTTAAATTTTTATATTGTCATGGTAATCGATTAACTAGTTTAAGAGGAATAGAAAATTTAAGAAATCTTAAAGAATTAAATTGTTCTTATAATCGATTAACTAGTTTAGAAGGAATAGAAAATTTAAATAATCTAAAAATATTATATTGTGATCGTAATCAATTAACCAGTTTAGAAGGAATGGAAAATTTAATAAATCTTGAAAGATTAGATTGTTCTTATAATCAATTAACTAGTTTAAGAGGAATAGAAAATCTAAGAAATCTTAAATTTTTATATTGTTATGGTAATCGATTAACTAGTTTAAGAGGAATAGAAAATTTAATAAATCTTAAATCATTATGGTGTCGAAACAATAATTTCACAAAAGAATATGAAGGATATTTAATAAATTATTGTAAAGAAAAAAATATTAAATTAACTATATGATAAAAAAGTATAACCAATATATAAAGGAAAACATTGATCATAGTGATATAGATCCATGGGGCGAGGAAGACTGGGAGGTGGATGAATTGTCTCCAGTTTTACAAAAGGCTAGAGAACAAGGAAAACTATTCGATCAAATAATTATATTAGATTGTTCTCATATGAATTTAGAAAATCTAGATGGAATTGAACAATTAGTTAATCTTAGATATTTATATTGTGATAATAATCAATTAACTAGTTTAAGAGGAATAGAAAATCTAAGAAATCTTGAAAAATTATGGTGTGATGACAATCAATTAACTAGTTTAAGAGAAATAGAAAATCTAAGAAATCTTGAAAGATTATATTGTTCTTATAATCAATTAACCAGTTTAAAAGAAATAGAAAATCTAAGAAATCTTGAAAGATTAGATTGTAATCATAATCAATTAACCAGTTTAGAAGGAATAGAAAATTTAAATAATCTTAAAATGTTATGGTGTTTTAATAATAAATTTACATTTGAATATGAGAGATATTTAAGAAAATATTGTAAAGAAAAAAATATTAAATTGACTATATGATAAAAAAGTATAAACAATATATCAAAGAAGACATTGACTATAGTGATATAGATCCATGGGGTGAGGAAGACTGGGAGGTGGATGAATTGTCTCCAGTTTTACAAAAGGCTAGAGTATTATATTAAAAAATTTAAATATAAATAAATAAAATTTAATATATAATAAAAATATAAAAATATCAATATATTATTTAAATGATTTAAGATAATCAAAATCAATTAGAAAATATATAAAAAATAATTCCATAATTATGAGACAAATAATAACAATCAAGTATTTTCTGAGGCCTGTAACAAATTGTGCTAATGGATGTCGGCATTGTCCGTAAAAGATATTAAAACTAGATGAATTTAAAAATGATCCACTGGATCATTTTTTTTTTAATCGTATTTTTTTATTAACGGAATTATTAATAAATATATGATATAGGATAATAAACTTCCAGTAAACCCAAAAAGTATTATGTCTATTCCTATATTAATAAAATTTAATTGTATTAATTTTATTAATATGCCGGTCCAGAATCCCATACATTGGGAACAATATATCATCTTACCAAAAAATTGATTTTTTGATTTTACATATTCTCTAATTCTTTTAAATAGATAAGATGTTGTGATTATTAGAGTTAATCCAACGGTAGATGTTATAAAAATTATAAATTCTAACATAGATTTTATATATTTTTATTTTTATTAATTGTTTTTTTTTCTTTTAATTTCATTTTAAAAATATATTAATAGTGTTAAATTAATATATAAATTTAAAAATAAAAATAATTATGAAATTATTTATATATTTAATTCTATTAATTTTTATATCATCATGCAGTAGTGGTGATATGATGAAAGAAGAGTATGGAAGCCGTGTGGATTCCACATATTATCAAGATTCATCTCCTATTTTATCTGAATCTACAGTTGAATATCCATTAGAAAAGGAAATCAAGAGAGGGTCAATAAGAAAAGAATTTAAAAAAGAAAATTTAATAGAAAAACAATCTAAATACATTGGTGATATAACACATTTAATTAATGATACTATGGAATACGGAAAACCATATCCAGTGGACTTGGTTATTTCATATAAAACCCCCATTGATATTATATCAAATGAAGTTCAATCATTTAGAAAAAATTTAAACAATTTAAGTACACAAAAAATAATAATAACCCCTATAATGAAAGCTAAATTGGTAGATCCCACTAAGAATAGCTTTAAAATTATACCTATAACAGATTCAATACAACAAGTTGATATGGAAGATGGAACATATACTATGTGGCAATGGAAAGTTGTGCCAATAAAAGGGGGGAATAATGAATTAGTTTTAAATGTGGATATGATTGTTGGAGACAATAAAAAATCTTTAAAAATTTATAATGATATAATATTCGTTAAAGTTAAAACTATTGATAAATTATCTGGGTGGATTGAAAAAAATTGGAAATATATAACATATATTATTAGCACAATAGGTATTATTATAGCTTGGTTATATAAAGAACAAATAATCATTTTATTTAAAAGAAATAAAAATAACTAAACTAAAATTAATTTTTTTAATATAAAAAATATAATAAATCAAAACGTGATAATATGGTTAGACATCATAATTTGATTTTATTTAAAAATAAGATAATAATATGAAGAAAATTAATACATCAGATTTTAAAGAAATCGTTTATGATTTTAATGCGGATAAAAAATTATATAAAAACGAAAAACCAGCAATAGTTGATTTTTATGCAGACTGGTGTGTTCCCTGTAAAAATTTAAATCTTATTTTAGAAGAATTGGAAAAAGAAAATACTTTTCATGTATATAAAGTAGATTCAGAAGAAGAATATGAGTTATCAGAGCATTTCAATATAAGAAGTGTCCCCACTTTATTATTTGTTCCTATAGATGGAGATCCAGTGGCTTTGACAGGTTCATTTCCAAAACCAACATTAAAAAAATATATAAATCAATATTTTAAAATATAAATCAATTATGAAAAAAGCAAGACAAATTGTGGACGAAATGTTTAAAACAGAAACGTTATCTGATGAAGAATTAAATAAAATTAAGATCCCACTAAAATTAGTTATAAATTTGATGGAAAAATATAAATCACAAAAAACCTTTAAAAACATTAAAATGCATCCTTATGATGTAGGTAGATATGGTGGTTTATCAAAATAAAATATTTAAAACAATATATTTTTAATTTAATATCATAAGTTAATGGACAATTTATTAGAAATGGGAGATGATGTATATGAATACATTCAAAATTATCCCTCAATTGATGAAAATATAAAAGATTTAATTGAATACGTTCATTATAAATCTATGCTTAATTTATTTACTCTTATTATGGAAAACAACAAAGATGGTAATATAGATTATTTATTGCCCTATTATATTGAAGTTTTAAGTAAAGTTCAACTAATAATAAATAATATGAAAAATAAAATGTAAAAATGAAAAAAATTAAAAGAATTGATAGAATATGTATTTACACATAATAGAGAAAATGGCGAATATGACATATTAAATAAAAGTAAGATGACGTGTGTTGTTTTAAGCGATAATTTTGAAAATGATATTATAGATATTATTATTGATAAAAAAAATTTTACAGACAATCTTAAACCTTCATATAAAGATTTAATATTTTTTAATGAACATAAACGATTTTTTGATGTAAGTGAAAAAAATGATTGTGGAGATTATTATTTATTAACTTTATGTAAATTAAAAATAGAAAAAGAATTAAAATAAAAAAATAATATGATAAGTTATATTGGTGGAAAAAGTAGAATTGGATCATGGATAAAAAATTATATACCGATAGATATAAATACTTATGTAGAACCATTTGGAGGTATGTATTGGACTTTTTTTAATTTAGACATAGAAAGATATACTAAATTAAAAAAAGTGGTTTATAATGATTTTAATCCACTAAATGTAAATATATTTAATTGTGTTAGAGATTATAAAACTTTTTATGAAGTAATTAAAAATTATGATTCTCAAAAATCAAATTTATTTTATTTATATCAGGATGAATTATTTTCTAAAAATTTAAATTTAGATTTATCTAAACCCAATTATGATTTAGCCTGCAAATATATATATTTATTAACTCAGGTTTGGAGTGGAACTAATGTAGAAAAAGGAAAATTCATAGATTTAAAAGGTAAATATAAATCTAAATTTGATACATTTAAAGATAAATTACAAAATCCAAAATGGCAAAAATATTTTGATAAAATAACAAATGTTGAAAATCTAGATTTTGAAGATGTTATAAAAAAATATGATTCACCTGAAAGTTATTTTTATTGTGATCCTCCATATTACAATCTAGGCGAAAAATATTATGTAAATCACGAATTCAATATATCCACTCATGAAAGACTCGCCAATAATTTAAAAAATATAAATGGTAAATTTTCATTATCTTATTATGATTTTGATTTATTACACAATTGGTTTCCTAAAAATCAATATAAATGGGAGTCAAAAGAATTTTCAAAAGCAGCCGCTGCTAAATCTGGAAAATTACAAACAAAAGGTGTTGAATTATTAATTATGAATTATGAATGAATAATTGTTCATATTTATTAGTAGTTTGAAATCGTTGCACACCAAGGCTCACAAGTTTATAAAAATTTTTTATTTTAAAAATTTATTAGTATCTTTGTATAAAAGATGGAGGATATAGATATGAAAAAGTTTTTATTTAAATTATCTGTTATTAAATATGGCGTTTTAAACTACGTAAAAAAGAATACTTATGGTATAGTATCTGAGTATGGAAAAGTGGAAAAGATCGGTTTTGGCATTAAAGAAGATGACAGAGAGTCATGGTATATAGATAAAGTTAAATATAGATTTGGAAAGCCAATTGATAAAAAAAGATATTGGGATATAGACGAATTTAGAAAAGATAAAAATTTTGAAAAAAACAGAATTGTGGTTAAAGGTTTTTTAAATGAAAAAATTTAAAAATGTTATTAAAAATAAAAATCCATCTTACGATGGATTTTTATTTTTTCATATTTCCTCTTCTCTAGAATTATTTTTATTCACATATTTCTTTTTAGCTATATTTCTTCTATTATAAACTAATATAGGTTTATATTCTTCAACTTTTTCTTTTTTCTTTTTCTTTTTAACTACAACATTAGATGATGGTTTATAATCATATACGGTTGGAGTTTCGTTGACTGGTTCTAATGTACCTTGATCAATAAATACATTCACAAAAGATTTCGGAGTTTCAAATCTAACTACATTAAATTTTTTATCATCTTTAATTCTTTCACCTAAATATATTCCAACTTTATTATTATATTTACTTTCTGGGTTTAAATATCTAACTGTTCCATTTATTTTTAATGTTTTATCTTGAGATTCTTCCAATAATATTAAATTTTCTGGTTCGGTTAATAAATATATTATATCATTTTTTAAATTTTTTAATTCAATATTATATTTATAATCTTTTTTATCAATAACTTTTCCAATATACCCATAGTAAGGACTACTTTCATCTATAAATCTTATTATATCATTTTTTTTAAATACTTTAATTTGCTCAACTACATCTAAATTTTCATCTCTTGTTTTTATTTTAACTTTAGTACCGTTTTTAGTAGTAATCTCAACTAAATAAGGTTTATCATCATTTTCTCTATAATCTAGAACTACACCTTTACACTTAAAATGTTTACTATCAAATTTAGTATATACAACAATATCCCCAATAGAAGCTTCAGTTCCAATTTCCTTTTCATATTTGGCGATCATTTCAACAGGAACATCAATTATAATGATTGGACTATCATTATTATTAAAATATATTTTATATGAGCCTTTATTATAATCTGTAATAATTCCAATCTTACCGTTAAAATCATCATTTTTATTTACATATATAACTTTATTTCCTATTTCATATTTATCATAAACAGGTAATAAATTTTGCATCTTTACTCTATAAATATATTTATCATAAGCTTCCTCAATCTTATATAATTTAATATCATATGTACCTGAATCTGAAGCATATGTATTAACATAATGAATTTCACCTCTCCTCAAGTGATATTCACGATTAATATCTTTTTTATCTTCATTAAAATATATAATAGGGTCTCCCTTTTTAAATTCATTTTTTAATATTTTCTCTTCTATGTCATCAGATTCGGTCACTTGATTTGATTTTTTAAATTTAAATTTACTTACATTATAAAGATATCTAGTCTGATTATCTTTATATAACTTAATATCAAAAGTGCCACCATAAATTTTTGTTATTTCTCCCTCCCATCCATCTAAATAGTCATTTTCTAATGTGTATGTTATTTTATCTCCAACTTTTAAAATATCATCATTACCATTATTATTATTTTTTTTATTTAATATTATTAATTCTTCCGGTTTAATTTTTATTAATCTAAGATCATTTCGAGTTATAATATTAGCTTTATCCCATAAATCCTTATTGTCGTTATAAGAAAAATCGACTTTGTATCCTTCTGGGAAAATTTGAACGACTTGCCCTTTAAAATTATTATATTTGCTATCTGATTTTATAAACATAACAAAATCGTCAATAACAGGTCTTTGAACATTTTTTGATGGTTCTGTCTTATTAAATTCTTTTGAATCGTTATCAAATGGGATATCTAATTGTTTATTTTGAATTTTTTCATCTGGTAAATCTTTATTAATATCATCTGATTTAATTAAAACTTTATCATCTTTTAATGGACCATAATCTATTATAGGATTATTTTCATATTTAACCATTCCAAATTTTCTAGGCAATTGATCAATAATACTAACATTATTATTACTAAAATCAAATAACCCCCCAATTGATTCAGGGCAATATTTAATAGTTGTTAATTTATTAAAAGAAACATTAAAATATTCATAAATTGTTCTTGGACTTCCGATTAAATTTTCTAAACTACAATTACTGACATCTAAAAATCTACATTTATCAGGCAATCCATATAAAGATCTTAAAAGTTTATTATTTTGTAATATTATTCCTCCTTCAATAATATCAAATTTACCCTGTACTTTAATTAAATTTTTTAATTTATTTCCACTTAATATCAAATTTCCTCTTATTATACTGGGCAAACCATTTACATTCGATAAATCTGAATCAATCCATATAAAATTTCCTATAATTTGTTTAAAATCAACTGGACAGGATTTCATTTTCTTATTGTTAATAATAACTGATTTATTAACATCTACTGTGTAGTCATTATTAATAGTATAATTCTTTTTATCTATTCCTAAAGTTTTTAAATGATATTCAATTTCAACTATTTTTTTATCTCTAAACATGTTATATATGCTATTCATTATATTTTTGACCCCTTTTTTTTTATATATATTAAAAAATAAAATAAAAATAAATTGAATTAATGGAATTTCATAAAATATATGATAAAATAAAAAAGTTGTTTAATAATAAAATTGAAGAAACTAATAAAAATAAGATAAAACTTGATATACTTGGAATATCATATACAAAAATATCTGAACAAAATTTTTATGTTGTTATTTTAGGTGAAGAAAATGGTAAAAGAAAAATTCCTGTTGTTATTACATATAATGAAGCTCAATCTATAGCTATAGAAAGTGAAAAAATATTACCTATAGTGCCTTTGATTTATGATACATTTAAACAAGTTATTCTAGAAAATAATATTAAATTCGATGAAATAACTATAGAAGATTTTAAAAATGACATATTATTAACCTATTTAAAAGGTAAAAATAGTAAAATCGAAATAAGAACAGCTGATGCTTTATCAATTTCATTAAGATTGGGTTATCCTATATTTATATATGATGATGTTTTAACTAAAGTTGATTCAGTAGTTCAAAAATTTTATGAAATTAAAGACGGTAGAGATATAATAGCAAATAAATTAGATAAGTATAATTTAGAAGAATTAGAACAACTTTTAAAAGAATCTATAGACGAAGAAGAATATGAGAAGGCATCAGAAATAAGGGATGAAATAATTAGAAAAAAGAAAAATTCAGACAATAAATAAAAATAAATTGAAAATAATAATTTTTTTAACCACTAAATTAAAAAATTAGTGGTTTTTTTTGAATTTTTTTTTTTATAAAAATTAAACGTATTAATTTAATATATAGGTATAAAAATTATTAAGAGGTGAAAAAAAATTTAGTTTTTATTATATTACTTACAATTAGCTCATTATCACTTGCGGGCACAGCTGCATATTTTTCTATATTTGGTTTATCTAAATTATTTTATAGCGCAGGGATAGGTATCATTATATTGGCATCTGTTCTTGAATTATCTAAATTGGTGGCTGTATCATATGTTTATAGATATTGGAAATATATTGCCAAAGCTTTAAGAGCTTATTACATTTTTGGGGTTTTATTTATAATGTTATTAACATCTATTGGAATTTATGGATTTTTAACTAGTGCTTATCAATCAACAGCAAACAAAATAGAAATAAGAGATTCTAAAATATCTATCGCAGAAAATAAAAAAGCCTTATTTATCTCCCAATTAGATAGAATTAACAAATCGATTGAAAGCAAAGATAAAAGAATATCAGTTTTAACTGACAATAGAAATTTACAAGAGCAAAGATTAAGTGAATTATATGGCCAAAATAAAATCACTAGCGCTAGAAGAACTGAAAATCAAATAACTGGATCTGAAGAACAATCTAGAATTTTATATGAAGGAATATCGGATGAAATGAAACAGGCTAATGTAGTAAACGATTCTATATCATACTATGATCAAAAAATATTGGAATTAAAATCTTCTGATGTATCTAGTGAGATAGGACCATTAAAATATTTATCTGATCTCACAGGTTATTCTATGAATAGAGTTGTTAATATACTTGTTTTATTAATTATATTTGTATTTGATCCAATGGCAATAACTCTTTTGATTGGAGTTAATCAATTATCTATGATGGGCAAAAGAAGAGATGACGATTACAATGACATTGATGAAAATAATGATAAACATGAAAATATAAAAGAAAAAAATAATAATATTATTTATAAAATTAAAAATATCGTAAAAAATAAAAATATTTCAGATAAAGAAATTTATAATGAACATGATGGTAATGTTGAAAAATTAAATTATTATACAATAGATAATAATGAAGATGACTTTGAGATAAATTGTCCTGATGGTTATATTGAAAAATATAATGATATTGATTCTTCCAATATAAAAATTGGTCAAATAATTTATCATAATAATTTTGGTAAGGGAGTTGTAAAGAAAATTGATAAAAAAGATAATAATAGAATTTTTGTAAAATTCGAAAAAATAGGAACTAAAGAACTTAATACCGAATATGCTAAATTAAAATCTATTGATTATGTTGAAAAAATTAATAATAGTAATTCATATCAAGATGAAAATTATACTGATACAGATAATGAAATAAATTATGCTGATACAGATGATGAAATAAATTATGCTGATACAGATAATGAAATTAGTGAAATTGAAGATATAAATAAAAAAAAAATTAATAACCAGCTATTAAATGATAAACCAATTGATAATATTGAAGAAGATAAAAATATAAAAATAGATTTAAATGAAAATGACATCAAAGAAGAAAAAAAAAATTTTTATCAGATAATGAAGAAATTTCTAAAGATAAGAAATCAATAAAAAAGAAGTGGGTAGATCCAAGCACTCCATGGATATTAAGATATAGAGATGAAAATATAGATTAATGTAGGATCTTTAAAAAAGAATTATTTTTTCTTATTTTTAAACTTTTTATCTATATCTTTTTCGGTTTCAACTTTACTAAAATGATTATAAACATCTGGATACAATCTATTAGAAGAATCTATATTAAAATTTAATTTAAAATAATCATTAAAATTAAGTAAATCTGATTTTTGTAGATTGTATTCTCTATTGATATTTAATAATTTATCAACATGAGAATTTAATTTATCTACAAACCTGTTAAATATATCAACAGTTTGCTCATTGAATACTCCAATCGGTTTTTTCTTTTTTTTATTAAATGAACCTAATATTATTTTAAATATATATTCAAACTTTTTATTTGATTTGATATTCTCAACTGTTTTTTTATTATTAAGTAAATCTATGTTTATTTTAAATTTTTCATCTCTAAAAAATTCCGGAATAGTTATTTCCCAATTATCTATGTCTTTTTTTACATTATCTGCATATTCATTAAATAATTGGCAAATTAAATCAATATAAATATCATCTTTTATATTAGCTTTAACTTTATATTGATTTATATCAATTAATTGACAAAATTCTAAAAAATTTAAAATTATTAAACTATACATTTCAACATATTCACTATTATTTTGATATGACATTCTTTGATATAGAGGATTTAAAATTTCAAATGAAATTTCATCATTTTTATTAACTTTAATTACTATTTTTTCTAAATTATCATTAAAATTATCAGAATTCATTAAAAATGAATTTTTCAATTGTGGATTCAATATATCATAAAAAAACTTGGCAAAATTAGATTCTCCAAATACAAAATCTAGATCACTTTCGGATGTGTGTAAAAATAAATTTATTATTTCTATTTGCTTTTTACTTAATTTTCCCATAAAAATAACAGGAAGACAGTCGCAATCAAAAAGATTAGAGTATTCTTGTAATTCAGCATAATCATATTTATATTTATTTCCTTTAACTATACAAGTTAAAATTAAGTTATTTTTTGGCAATTTAGAATATTTTATATTAGCTGGTTGAGCGTCATATGGCGGAAAATATTCAAAGCAAAACCACCAATTTTTAGATAATAAATCAGTAATATATGAAGGTAGAGTTGAAAAATAATTAAATGCTTGATTATAAAATTTTTGAATAGCTAAATCTACAAAATTTAAAGATTCATTTTTAATAGATTTCGGTTTTATTATAAATTTATCTCCATCATATTTAACATAAATTTTGCTTCCCTGTATATCTTCAAATATTAATAAATCTTTATTTGTTATTGAATTTATAAATTCATCTGTACTATCTATTGATGATAATTTTACTATTTTTGTCATATAATTCTTTTGTTTTTTGAATTTTAGTATAACTATATATATTTTTATTAAAGTCTTAAATTGAGAAAAATATTTATATCTATGATAAATTTATAATGCATAATCATCTTCGTTCGAATCATTTGAATTAAAGGAAATTCCTAATTCATCTATATTATTGTCATTTTCAACTTGATTTATTTTAAATGAAAATATAGACCCTAAAACAGATAATCTTTTATTGATAACTGGTAAATCTAGAGCTTTAAGAAAACTATTACAGATTGATAAAACAGTCTTATCGAATTGAGAATCATAATCAAACATAACTCCTTCTTTCTCTACAATCTCTGTTGGGTGCATTCCCCTTAAATATCCAAATACGTTATGTTTAGGATGTTTACAATAATAATATTTTATCTTTCCTCCCCTAATAATATCGTATTTAGTTTTATATTCTGAATTTTTATTTAAAAGATAATTATAAAAAGCTGCTGATTTAACTCCATGATGAGCTCCTAAAACAACTTCAATATCAGTAGTGTCATTTATTACTTTGTCTGGATAGTTTGAACAGCTTGTTTGACTGGATATATTATCAACATCCTCCATTTCAAAATCTTTTCTAATTTGCTTAATAATTTTTAATATATCTTTTATATTTAATTGATCTGGGTTAACAAAAAGATATTTAATAAAATCCCAAATACCACCGGATTGTTCTTTTCCTCTAACAAAAGGAGGGGTTTCGCTTCTAATAATTTTAATTCCAGTTGGTGAAAAATAATTCAAAGGTTCAAAGAAAATGCCATCTTCCCAAACAACATTCTTTAAATAATTTTTCTTTTCAAAAAATAATATAGATTTACTAATAGTTTCCAGTTCAAAATTTTGCTTATTAGATACACCAAATCTATCAGAATATATTTTCAAAAATCCAGAATAAAGAGGTTTCATTACAATTTTATCAAAATGTAATATAAATTCTAATTCGTCTCCTTTATAATTTAAAGAATTCATAATAGGTTTATAAGATATATACATAGAATCAGTATCACAATACATGGTAATTGGATTATTTCCGTCATAAAAATCAACTTTACTTTCAGGATCATTTTTCCATTTAGGATTTAAATCTAGTGGTATAATTTCTTTAATATCAAATAATTTATATTCATATAATACAACATAATCTTCAGTTTCAACATTTTCAATTTTATTTAATCTATTTATTTCTATTTTTCTAGATAAAAGTATATCGCCAAATTCTCCTGTATTAAAAAACTGATAAGGTCTATCTACACTTTTAAAATTTCTATTTAAAAAATAATATTTATCATCTTTTTTACCTTTAGCTATATATTCTAAACCAATCAATTTATGAATGTCATAATCAGTATGCCACTTATTATAAAAGTAATTTTCAGATTCTATTACCATATATCTAATAATATCTCTTCCCATAGCTGTAATGGCATTAGCTATTCTGGAATTAGATAAAACAAAATATTTATTAGCAAAAGCTCCATATGTCGCATTCAACACAGTTTTCAAAGCTAATTGCATAGCTTTGTTATATGAATACTTTGCCGTTCTTTCAAAAATCTCATTTTTTAACTTAAATATTTTATCTAATTTATTAATTTGTTTGATGGGATATTCAAGTTCTGGTTTAATTTCATTGGCATTTTTATATAAAACCATAGCCTGATCGTAATCTTTTGATTTACAACATTGATCCGCATTTTTTATTAATTCATTATATTTTCTATTTATTGAAGCCACTTCTGCCATTATAATTAAATTATTTTTTATTTTTATAATTAATTTTTATTGGTTTGTTTTAAAAATATATTTTAAACTTCCACTGTCATATATTCTAAAAATCTTTTTTTCTAACATTATTTCATGTTCAGTTTTATTCTTATCGGATCCATCTTTAATTAATTTATCTTTTCTAAAACCAAATCTATGTCTTCTTTTACCTTCAATAACATAATAATAATTTGGATCAGTTTTATGTAGAAATTGAAATCCTAATTTTTCATACAATTTGCCCCCACTCCACGATCGATCAGCATAACTAACCACCTCTATTGGATTATAATTTCTAATAAAATATTTGAATAATTTAATTACATTTAACAACACCATTATCTACCCATCTCTTTAATGTGGTGTTTGATATTTGATATTTTAAGCAATATTCTTTTGAATTTAACCATAACATATATTATATAAATTATTTTAATTATATATATTATTTATATCATCTCCTGTTAATAACATCATATCCCTTGGACATATAATAATTTTTTGTTCTATGATTGATTTTAATATTTAATTCCTCTGTTATCAACATACTATTTGATTATTTTTCACCTTAAAATTATATATAAAATTAGAATTATTGTTTTTAATATATAAATAAAAAAAATTAACTATATATCTTATGAAAATAATCTCCTTTACTAAATATTTAAATGAATCTTTTAATTTAAGCGATAATGATGGTATATTGATCGTAGTAGATGTTCAAAAACAATTTGACGAATTTACACCTAAAAATTTTGAAGACAATATAATAGAATATTGCAAAGATTTTCCTATAGATAATAACGGCAAAGGAGTTTATCAAATATGGGATGCTAATAAAGCTCAAAATTACACATATAATTTTCCCAATACAGTAAAGGTAATTAAAAAAAATTACGGAACTAAATTCGATAATAAAATAAAAGATATAGTTAAAAAATTAGAAATGAATTATCCTGACGCAAAAGAAGGGGATAAATTTAAGTTGAATAATAAAAATGCTTATTTAATTAGAATAAATAATAACCATAAATGGTTTTATGTCAATGAAGAATTGTATAACTTATATTTAAGATTAAAAGGTTTAACTGTAATATTGGTTGGAGGAGCTGATAGGGAGTGCTTAACTGATATTTATATATCTATGAAATCATTTGGAATAAAACCAATTTATAATCACGATTATATATATAGTGCCGAAACGAATGACAATCAAGTATCAGCTCCAAAAAAATAAATATATTAAGATGAATAAAATTAAAAAATTTGAAGAATTTAATACATCTCTTTGGGCATCAACAGAAGAAGAATTAACAAATTATTTTAAATGTAGCGATTGCGGTTCTTTATATTAAAAACTAACAATAATTTATCATAAAAATCATAAAAATAATAATTTTCTTTAATATATAATAATAAAAAGGAAAGTATTACAACAGGATAATGAAAACGATTAAATTACCATATAAAACCACTGAAGATTTAACTTCAATACTTAAACAGTATTCTAATGTTGTTAGATATGGCTATAATCGTTTTCTTGAAGATAAAACAGAAAAGGATATTAGAGAATTATCTAAGTCATTAAATTCTATTGATTTACTTAATTCTTGGTTAATTCAGTGTGGTATTAAAGATGGTAAAGCAATACAAACAAGATTTAAAAATGAAAAAGTTATTTTTGGTGGTAAACGCAATCTAATCAACAGATTAAAAAATAAAATTAGTAAAGAAGAGTATCAACTTAAAAGAATGTGTCCAATAAACATTCAAGGAGAAGAACTTAAACAGGGAAATAGAAGTTTTAAGTTAGATATTATAGAAAATAATCAAATTATATTTAAATTAAGCAAAAATAAACATATTGAGTTAAAACTACCCAGTTTAAGAGATAACATAAAGAAAGAATTGTTTAAATTACAACAACTTAATGAAGTTAAACAAAATCAAAGAGGTTATACATATTCGATTAGATTTGATTTACACAATGTTTACATAAGTTTTGAAGAATTTAAACAAGATCCAATTAAATTGAATGAAACTAAGTATTTAGGTATTGATTTAAACCCAGATACAATAGGCATTTCTGTTTTAGATAATGGCAAAGTAATTCATGTTCAAGAATTTAGTTTAAAACCAATATTTACTAAGATTTTAAATGAAAAGTTAAGTTCTAATTCAGATAAAATGAAATATTTTCAAAACAAATTAAAATTTGAAACATTTGAAATATCAAAATCTATATCTCTACTTGCAAAGAAGTTTAACTGTAAGTCAGTTTTTATTGAAGATTTACATTTTAAAGCTTCTTCAACTATAAAAATATCAAATCGAAAGAATAAAAATCTTTGGAAAAGAGAATTGTTTACGCAAAACTTAACCAAAAGGTTGAATATTTTAGGAATTAAATTATATTCAGTTAATCCAGCTTACTCATCATACATTGGAAATTTAATGTATGATTATACAGACGCAGTCAATGCTTCTATTGAAATAGCAAGGCGTGGTTATAGAA
>Ga0265294_10004612_pt1 | contig 17169 bp, 19 predicted proteins | sample MunlanPumphouse3_FD_192504 | JGI IMG/M metagenome (GOLD analysis project Ga0265294, IMG submission 192504) | Groundwater microbial communities from a municipal landfill in Southern Ontario, Canada - Pumphouse #3 | ecosystem: Environmental > Aquatic > Deep subsurface > Groundwater | place...
TTTAACACCAATTAAATTGGACACATACAGGCCTCTTAGAGATTTAGTTTCTGAGCATATTAGACAGGCTATTATTAGCGGTGTGTTTAATCCAGGTGAAAGGCTTATGGAAATACAGTTAGCCGAAGAAATGGGTGTTAGCCGCACTCCTGTTAGAGAAGCAATTCGCAAGTTAGAACTAGAAGGTTTGGTTGTTATGATTCCTCGCAGGGGTACTTATGTGGCAGATATTTCTATTAAGGATATTAATGAAGTATATGAAATTAGAACGGCTTTGGATGTTTTAGCAGCTGGACTTGCTGCAGAACGTATTAATGAAGAAGAATTGGAAGCCATGCAAAGATTATTGGTGGAAATTGGACAATGTATTGATGAAGGAAATATTGAAAAAATAGTCAAAATTGACACTGATTTTCATGATATTTTATATCAGGCCAGCCGCAATGAGCGTTTGGTAAATATTATTAGTAACTTGCGTGAACAAATTACCAGCTTGCGAGGACGTTCTATGATGTATCCGGGTCGCTTGGCCAAAACATTGGAGGAACATCGCGCAATAGTGGACAGTATTGCAGAACGTGATTCTGAAAAGGCACAAAGGGCAGTACGCATTCATATGGAAAATGCTGAGCGTACTTTATTGCGAGCGATTGAAGAAAAATGTGAAACCAAATAAGTCCGGAGGTTAATAAATGTATAGTGCTGTCATTTTGGCAGGGGGCAAAAGCCCTTGGCTCAAAGAAGTGGCCGGTACGCCTTATAGGGCATGGGCTCCTCTTAAAGGAAAGCCCATGGCTTTATATATTGCTGAGGCCCTTTTACAAAGTCGTAAGGTTGATAAAGTATTAATTGTGGGCCCTAAAATGGCTGTTCCTTGTAGTTTGCCTAAAAACGTGGAAGTAATTGAAGCTGGTGACACGCTTATGGCGACGGTAACATTGGCTTTAGGGTATTTGGGAACAAAGCATCCTGTTATTTTTGTTACAGATGACATTCCTTGCTTAACAGCTGCAGCGGTCGCTGATTTTGTGGAACAAGCAGAAGTTTTACATGCCGATGTGTGTTATACGGTTATACCAAGAGCTGCAGTAGAAAAAGCTTTTCCTGCAGCAAAAAGAACGTATGTCAAAATAAAAGAGGGAAAATTTACCGGCGGTAATATGTTTTTGGTAGATCCAACGGTAGTTCCTCAATGTCGTGAGCAAGTAGAGGCTGTTTTTGCTAAACGCAAAGACATTTTTTCTTTATGTAAATGGCTAGGGTGGTCTTTTATTTTTAAATATATTATCGGTGTTTTAACGTTGACTCAAGTGGAAAAACGAGCGTCCAAGCTTTTTGGGTTTAAGGGTAGGGCAGTGATTACTAACTATGCGACAATTGGTATGGATGTAGATAAACTAGCTGACTGGCGTTTGGCGGAGAAGTTTTTGGCAGAAGTGGAAAAAGGGGAGAGGGAAATAGATGGCTAGAATTAAGAGACTGGAACGAGTAGTTGCGTTAACAAAGGAACTAATTGACAGCCCATATGAGTTGTTTCCTTTTGCATTTTTTTGCGAAAAATTTACCGTAGCGAAATCAACTTTAAGTGAAGATGTTCAAGCGGTAAGAAATGGTTTGGCCGCATATGATTTAGGAGTAATTGAGACCGTTGCCGGTGCGTCAGGCGGGGTGCGCTTTATACCATATCACACTGCGGATGCTGATTATAAATTTTTAACAAAATTAGCTAATAAAATGTCTGACCCGGAGCGAATTTTACCTGGGTGTATGATCTATATGAATGATTTAATTTTCACTCCTTACATTGCTATGCGTCTAGGGGAAATTATTATGCAGCGTTCGTTAGATTTAAAACCGGATTACATTATGACAGTGGAAACCAAGGGCATACCACTTGCTTTATTTGTGGCCAGAGCTTTTAATGTGCCTATGGTTATGGCCCGCCGCGAAGCACGAATTACCGAGGGCCCGGCTGTTAGTATTAATTATGTCAGCGGGTCCACAAAAAAAATTCAGTTTATGTCTTTGCCTAAAAAGGCTTTGCCTGCAGGGGCAAGGGTTTTGATTATTGACGATTTTATGAAAGCTGGCGGAACTGCGAAAGGCATGCAGAAAATAACTTCGGAAGTCGGAGCTATTGTTGTTGGTACCGGAGTTTTGATCGCCACAAAAGAGCCGGCTAAAAAAATGGTTGAAGAATATTTTTCTTTATTGACGTTGCAAGATGTTAATGAAGAAATGCATAAAATAGATGTTAGTCCGGTTTTAATATAAGGGAGGAACTTGCGTGAGTGAAATAGATAGTGTAACTATAAAAGATGTAGAGGCTGCAGCTAAAAGGTTAGCGTCAGTTGTGCATAAAACACCTTTAGAACTAAATCATACTTTTAGTAAAATAGCAGGTCATGATGTTTATTTAAAGTTGGAAAATTTGCAAAGGACGGGTTCTTTTAAAGTTCGTGGTGCTACAAATTGTATTATGACCTTAAGTCCTGAACAAAAGAAAAAGGGCGTAATTGCAGCTTCGGCGGGTAATCATGCACAAGGGGTAGCATTAGGAGCAACAGCTGCCGGTATCAAATCAACTATAGTTATGCCGGAAGCAGCACCATTGGCCAAGGTAATGGCTACGCGTGATTATGGTGCGGAAGTTGTTTTGACTGGTTCGGGCTTTGATGAAGCCTACGCAGAAGCGGTAAGAATTCAAGAAAGAACAGGGGCTACTTTTGTGCACCCTTATGATAATCCGGCGGTTATTGCCGGGCAAGGTACTATCGGTTTAGAAATTCTTGCACAATGTCCTGATATTCAGGCTATTGTGGTGCCGGCCGGGGGAGGAGGCTTACTATCAGGTATTGCTGTAGCTGTAAAAGCCATAGCACCGCAAGTAAAGGTATACGGTGTTCAAGCCAGTGGTGCGCCGGCGTTATATTTGGCTAAGCACGCTAATAAATGGGTAGACACACCGGAAGCATCTACCATTGCTGATGGTATTGCGGTTAGGCAGCCGGGTCGCTTAACATTTGAACTAATTAATAAATATGTAGATGATATTTTAGTTGTGAAAGATGAAGATATTGCAGCAACTATTTTGCTTATGATAGAAAGGGCTAAACTTGTAGCTGAAGGTGCAGGAGCAATTTCTTTGGCAGGTATTTTGCATGGTAATATTCCTAATGTTGGCAAAACAGCTGCTGTTATTTCCGGTGGTAATATAGATGTTAATACAATTTCTCGCTTAATTGAAAATGGGTTGGTTAAAGCAGGACGAAGAGTGAAACTAGTAACCCAGCTAACTGATCGTCCGGGAGAATTGTTGAAATTTATTACGCACATTAAAGAACACAAAGCTAATATAGTATTTATTCATCATGAATTGGCAGGACGTAATCTACCAATAGGTCAAACTATGGTGGAAATTGATTTAGAGACTAAAAATCAAGCTCATGTAGAGTCTATAGTGGCTACTTTGCGCAGAGCAGGTTATAGGATTGAAATAAAGTAGGGGGAAACCAAATGTCAGATTTAATAGCGATTATTTTAGCAGCAGGTAAAGGTACGCGTATGAAATCTAAGATGCCTAAAGTTCTACACAAAGTAGGTGGTAAGCCTATGGTAGAGCATGTTTTAAAGGCGGCCGAGGACTCAGGCGCAAGAGAAAAAATCGTTGTAGTAGGTTTCGGTTCGGAACAGGTCGTAGAGTTTATTGGTAACAGGGCAAAGATTGCTTTACAAGAAGAGCAACTTGGCACTGGACACGCTGTGCTACAAGCAGAAAAATTATTACCGGATTTTGTGGGAACAGCACTTATTTTGTGCGGAGATACGCCTTTGCTAGAAGGGCACGAGCTCAAAAGCTTTTATGAAATGCATAAGGAAAGTGGTGCGGCAGCTAGTGTATTGACTGATTGCACTGATAGCCCTGCCGGTTATGGTCGCATTTTACGAGATGCTGACAATAATGTTAGTGGTATAGTAGAAGAGAAAGATGCTAGTGCTGAGCAAAAGGCTATTCGTGAAATAAACACGGGTATTTACTGTGTAGAGTCTCCGTTGTTATTTGAAGTATTGCACACTTTGTCCTGCAATAATGCCCAAGGAGAATATTATTTAACGGATATTTTACTTAAATTGCGTGAAAAACATCAGAAAATTTGTGGCATAGCTACAGAAGATTTTCCTATGATTATGGGTATTAATTCTCGTAAACAGTTAGCAATAGCCGAAAGTATTATGCGTAATCGTATTCTTGATAAGCTTATGGACAATGGGGTAACCATTATGGATCCTGCTAGCACATTTATTGAAGCTTCAGTTGAAATTGGCAGGGATACTATTATTTATCCTTTTACTTGGTTGGAAGGCCAAACTAAGATTGGTGAAGACGCCATTATTGGACCAAATGTGCGCTTAGAGAATGTGGAAGTTGGAAATGCAACACATCTGCAATTTTTGTATGGACACGACTGCAAGGTAGAAAAACAAGTAACGGCCGGTCCCTATGTACATTTGCGCCCTGATACGGTAATCAAGGATAATGTGAAAATAGGCAATTTTGTGGAAGTAAAAAATTCTACAGTTGGTGTTGGCAGCAAATTGCCGCATTTGACTTATATTGGTGATAGCGACATTGGTAATAGTGTAAATATGGGTTGCGGTTGCATTACGGTAAACTATAATGGCAAGAAAAAATATCGCACAACTATAGAAGACAATGCTTTCGTTGGCTGCAATAGCAATTTAGTTGCACCTGTTAATATAGGAAAAGGCTCCTATGTGGGTGCAGGTTCTACTATAACGAAAGATGTTCCTGCTGACGCACTCGGGGTAGGACGTATACGCCAGATTAATATAAAGAATTGGGCAGAAAAATACCGTAATAGTTAAAATAGCGGTTGTCACAAGTTCCAATGAGTTGTATACTTTTAGTGCGAATGATTAATTTCGAAAAAAATAATATGGAGGTATGGGCATGTTTGAAGAAACAGGCAAATCAATGAGAATTTTTTCAGGTAACGCGAATCCTGATTTAGCTCGAGAGATTGCTGCTTATTTAGGTACTACAGTGGGGGATGCGGTAATTAACCGTTTTAACAATGGTGAAGTGCAGGTTATGATTAACGAAAGTGTTCGTGGTAAGGATATTTTCGTGGTTCAGCCGACTTGTGGTCCTAATGTTAACGATAATATTATGGAATTGCTCATTATGTGTGATGCGTTTAGGCGTGCTAGTGCCAAACATATTACAGCCGTAGTTCCTTTTTATGGCTATGCACGTCAAGATCGCAAGGCACGGGGGCGCGAGCCTATTACCGCTAAACTTATGGCGGATTTGATGACTTGCTCAGGTATTACCCGTTTAGTTACTATCGATTTGCATGCAGCACAAATTCAAGGTTTCTTTAACATTCCCGTGGATCATATGCCGGGTGGACCTATTTTAGCAGACTACATGAAGGAAAAAGGCATGAGCGAGAATGATATGGTTGTTGTTTCTCCTGACTTAGGCGGTGTAAGCCGTGCACGTTCAATTGCTACACGTCTAAACTGCAGTATTGCTATTATTGACAAGCGTCGTCCGGAACCTGGTGTTGCAGAAGTTATGAACTTGATTGGTGCTGTTGATGGTAAAGTAGCTATCATGGTAGACGATATTGTTGATACAGCCGGATCATTAACTGAAGGAGCTAAAGCCTTAAAAAAATTTGGGGCCAAAGAGATTTACGCTTGTTGCACACATGCTGTTTTAACTGATCCGGCCCTTAGCCGCATTGCTCAATCAGATATTAAAGAATTAATTGTAACAAATACGATTCCGTTGCCTCCTAACAAAAAACATCCCAAAATCAAGGTTTTGTCTGTAGCTCCGATTTTAGCTGAAACTATAATCCGCATCTACAACGAGTTGTCGGTAAGTCAGTTATTTGAAGACTGAGTAAGGTAATATGGCGCCTGTCATTATGATGGGCGTTTTTTATTGTAAAATATAAAATATAAAATATGTTATAATATAAGCAAAAGAGTTTGCGTTATGCCTAAAAAAGCCATAGGGCTTGGAAGAGGTGTAGGTATTTAAAAGAAGGTGCGAGAGATGCTTTTTAAAGAAAAATTGAATTTATTGGCTGCACGACTAAAGGCAACTAATGTTGAAATAGGCAAAGTTGCAGGTATGGACAGTTCTTTAGTAAGTCGTTTCCGAACCGGTGATAGAGTGCCTGCAAAAAACAGCAAACAGATTTATGCTTTGGCCGTTGCTTTAGGGGAATTAGCAGAAGCAAAAGGTTTAGAAGAAGATTTAGGTAAAGAATTGGAATTTGGTACGGGTCTTGCTGATGATGCACAGCTTTATGCTTGGTTGTGTGCGGAGGATTCCGGCCTTAAAAAAGAACGTAAGCAGGGGAAAAGCGTGCAGTTAGATGAAGATAAAATACCTTTAACAGCTTTTGGTGGTAAGCTTAATAGTTTATTGCTGGCTTTTGCTACATCTAACTTGCAACTGGCTAAGGCCTTAAAAGTTGACCCCTCAATGATTAGTCGTTTAAGATTAGGTGAGCGTTATCCTACGGTTGATAGCTGGTATCTAACAGAGATTAGCGCCTATTTTGTTGCCAAGGTAATGCAGGGAGAGGGAATTCCCAAACTAGGCAAACTTTTAGGAGTGCACCCGAAAAAAATTGTGCAAAGCAGTAGACCTGAGTTGCGGCAATTAGTATTGAATTGGCTAAGAGAGCAACCAAGAGAGGATGCAGGTTTAGGACAAGAATTTTATGTTCAAGAAACATTATATTAATATCTTATAGTATGTTTGAGAGGTTAAATTATGCGAGTAATTTGGATAGTGGCGGCTTTTACAATGTTGTGTCTAGTGTTTTTGGCCGGCGGTTACTTTAAGAAAATAAAAAAGAGCATTGCTCTGTGGGGAGCAATGCTCTGTATTTTAGCAGGAAGCGTGTTTCTTTTATTGGCAGTATTGCCGGGAAATACTTTTTATGGCAATATTTTATATAAGGGTGTTACGCAAAAAAAAGTTGTAGCATTGACTTTTGATGATGGGCCTTATCCTCCCTATACAGAACGCATATTAGCAATACTTAAAGAAAAAAAGGTGCCGGCGACTTTTTTCTTAGTGGGGGAAAATGCTAGGGAGCATCCTGAGCTGGTAAGGGAAGAAATGGCACAAGGTAATTTATTGGGAACGCATACATACGACCATAAAGATTTACTTAGGTTGAGTGGCCCTGCCGTAAGGAAGGAACTTAGCAAAGGAGTAAAAATAGTAGAAGACATAACGGGGAAAAGACCGACTTTTGTGAGGCCACCTCATGGATTTAAAGATTTTTCCGTTATGAAGCAAATAGAGAAGTTGCATTTGCAAGCAGTAAATTGGTCGGTTTTGCCAAAAGACTGGACGAGACCGGGTGTGGATGTTATTGTGCAGCGCGTGGTTGAAGGCGTAAAACCAGGAAGCATTGTGCTTTTACACGATGGAGATAGTCCTGCTAAAACAGCCTCTCGTCAGCAAACTGTCGAAGCATTACCTATTATTATTGATAAGCTTAGAGAAAAAGGGTATACTTTCGTTACTGTTGATAAATTGTAAATAAGAGTTATTATAGAGTGAGTGCAAGTATTAAGATAAAGGCGTTTAAGGAGATTAGCCAATGAAATTAGTCGTAGGTTTAGGGAATATAGGAAAAGAATATGTAGGAACACGACATAATATTGGGTTTATGGTAGTGGAAGAAGTTGCTCACCGTTGGGGAGAAAGTACATGGAAAAAAGCAGATAATGCTTTATATATTGAGCATCGGTCACCAGAAAAGGTCTTTGTTATTAAGCCTACTACCTACATGAATCTTAGTGGCATAGCGGTAGCAGATTTTGTTAATTTTTATCATATAGACCCCAGTGATATCTTGGTTATTCAAGATGATTTGGACTTGCCTTGTGGACAGATAAGGGTGCGTCGTAAGGGTTCCCCAGGTGGACATAATGGTCTGAAGTCTATTCAGGAACATTTGGGTACCCAGGAATATCCTCGCATAAAAGTGGGTATAAGTCATCCTGAGCATGAGCGCAAGGATGTAATTGATCATGTATTGCACCAATTTTCTTCTTTTGAGCGTGAAAATATTGCAGAGGCAGTAAATAGAGCAGCAGATGCTTTGGAAATGTGGCTTAAGGGCGATATGGACAAAGTTATGCAGGAGTTTAACAAGAAAACCATAAAGGTGGAAGTATTGTAACAGTAAACAAGTGATTTAGGGTATTGCAAGAAAAAAATCCTTATGGTATAATCGTGGGACGTGAATAAGAATATAAAACTTTTTTATTTGTAATAGCAAAGTGAGGTGCTTTAAGTGAAAGACGGAATTCATCCAAATTATGGCGAATGCAAGGTAACTTGTGCTTGCGGAAATACATTTGTGACTGGCTCGGTAAGCAAGGAATTGCGTGTTGATGTTTGTTCTAAATGTCACCCGTTCTTTACCGGTCAACAACGTAATGCTTCTGCTCGTGGCCGTATTGAGAAATTTAACAAACGTTATAACAAACAAGAAACAGCAGAATAGAAATTAAAAAGAGCAGTCTCCTAGGAGACTGCTCTTTTTAATTTCTATTGGTTATCAGCGTCGGTTTGTTTAAGTTTTTTTTGTTTATGATATTCATAACGTTTTCTACCTTCTTCAAAAGCTTGTTTTTCTTCGACTGTATTTAAAGGCAGGCTGGGAACTCTGGATGGTCTGCCTTTTTTATCGAGAGCAACCATTGTAAAGAAAGCTGAGAGGGCGCGTTTGCGGCCTACTGTTTCTAAATCTTCTACATCTACGGTTACAGCTACTTCCATGGATGTTTTACCTACATAGACGACTTGTGCCATGCAAGTAACTAAATCACCAATAATAATTGGCAAATGGAATTCTACCTCGTCAATACGTGCAGTAACAACATTTGCACGGGAATAACGTCTAGCTGCAGCATAAGCAGCAGAGTCCATTAATTTAACAATTTCACCGCCATGAATATTGCCGGCTACGTTTGCTTGATGAGGCATCATAACTTCACTAATATAAATTATATTTTCGTTATCGCTCATAAAAATTGCCTTCCTTCAATTGCTTAAATTTAATACAAATTTAAAATACTTTTTAATAACCAATATGATACCATATTAATAACTGACAGGCAATAGCGAGGGGTTGCATATAAAAATTCACTATGTTATAATTTATTGGTTCTAAGAAAGTAGTAATAAGTAAAGTGAGGTGCCTAGAATGAAAGACGGAATTCATCCAAACTATGGCGAATGCAAGGTAACTTGTGCGTGTGGTAATACATTTATGACTGGTTCTGTAAGCAAGGAATTGCGTGTTGACGTTTGCTCTAAATGTCATCCGTTCTTTACCGGTCAACAACGTAATGCATCAGCTCGTGGCCGTATCGAAAAATTCAACAAACGTTATAAAAAAGAAGCAGAAACAACCGAAAAATAATACTTCGATAGCAGAGCATCCGCTCTGCTATGTTTGTATATGGGAGAAAATATGAAAAAAAATCTTAATGTTGGAGGGCAAGCGGTAATAGAAGGCGTTATGATGCGCGGCCCTGGTAAGATAGCTGTAGCGGTTAGACAACCGGATGGTGAAATAATAGTAGATGTGCAGCCTACAGGTACGATTTCAGATAAATACACATTACTAAAAAAACCCTTGCTGCGTGGCGTAGTAGCACTGTTTGAGTCTTTAGTTTATGGTATGAAAGCTCTTTCTTATTCTGCGCAAGCTTCGGGTGAAGATGATGAGAAGCTAGACAATAAAGAGATGGCCATGACAATAGCGTTCTCGGTGTGCTTAGCCATTATATTGTTTATTGTCATACCTACTTGGGCTATGAAGTTTTTGCATGTACGCACAGAAAGCTCAATAGCTTTAAACTTAGCTGAAGGTGTATTGCGCATGGCTATTTTCTTAGCCTATATTGGCGGCATTTCTATGATGAAGGATATTCAGAGAATTTTTCAATATCATGGAGCCGAGCATAAAACAATTTACACCTATGAGGCAGGACTTCCTTTGGAAGTTGCTAATGTGAGGGGTTTTTCGACGTTACATCCTCGTTGTGGTACTAATTTTTTGATGATAGTAATGATTATAAGTATGTTTGTTTTTACTTTTTTGGGGTGGCCTAACTTAGTAGCAAGAATTTTATCTCGAATTATTTTAATGCCGGTAATTGCTGGGGTAAGTTATGAAATAATTCGTTATGCCGGTCAGCATATAGATAAATTTTGGGTTAGAATTGCTATTTGGCCTGGATTGTGTTTGCAAAAATTAACTACAAGGCAGCCGGATGACTCGCAAATTGAAGTAGCCATTGCGGCCTTAAAAGCGGTTTTGCCGGTAGAAGAAAAAGAAAGTTTAGAAGAATTGGTGGATGAAAATGCTAGACAAGTTACAGGCAATTGAAGAGAAATATTTGGATCTTGAGACTAAGATCAGCGATCCCGAAGTTATTGCTAATCAAGTAGAGTGGCAAAAGGCCACAAAAGCACATGCTAAAATGTCAGAAATAGTAGCAGTATTTCGTGAATATAAAAAATTGCTGCAGGAAAAGCAAGATGCTGAAGAAATGTGCAAAGACAGTGAAGATATTGAATTCGCTGCCATGGCTCAAGCAGAACTTAAGGATTTAAAAACTAAAATAGAAGATTATGAAGCGCGCATAACTGTTTTGCTTTTGCCTAGTGATCCTAATGATGATAAAGATGTCATAATAGAGATACGTGGGGGAGCAGGTGGTGATGAGGCGGCACTTTTTGCCGGAGACTTATTTCGTATGTATACTCGTTACGCTGATAATCTTGGCTGGCATTGTGAAATGTTGGATTCTAGTCCTACAGGCCTAGGTGGATTTAAGGAAGTTGTTTTCCAAATTAAAGGTAAGGGTGTTTATAGTAGGATGCAATTTGAAAGTGGTGTGCATCGTGTTCAGCGTGTTCCTGATACTGAATCGCAGGGACGAGTACATACTTCAACTGTAACAGTAGCTGTAATGCCGGAGGCAGAGGAAGTTGACGTGGATATTAATCCAGTAGATTTGCGTATAGATACCTTCCGTGCCGGTGGTGCAGGCGGGCAGTATGTTAATAAAACAGAGTCTGCTGTACGCATGACACATCTTCCTACCGGTATTGTGGCTCAATGCCAAGATGAGAAGTCGCAATTAAAAAACCGTGAAAAGTGTATGAAGCTCTTAAGATCTAGGGTTTTAAAAGCTGCTCAAGAAACCCAACGCGCAGCTACGGCTGAAGATAGAAAAAGTCAAGTGGGTACGGGTGATCGCAGCGAAAGAATTAGAACATATAATTATCCCCAGGGAAGAGTTACAGACCATCGCATAGGGCTGACATTGCATAAACTTGATAGTATTTTAAATGGTGATTTAGAAGAGCTATTAAATGCACTCATTACAGCTAAACAAAGTGAGCGCTTACAACAGGTGAAATGATGGAAAAGGAAAAACCGGTTTGGACTATTGTGAAAATATTAGAATGGACAAAGCAGTACTTTGCAGACAAAGGGGTGGAAACTCCACGCCTTGATGCCGAAGTACTGCTTTGTGACGTTTTAAAATGTCAACGGATTAATCTTTACGTTAATTTCGATAAACCTTTGGAAGACGATGAATTAAAAAAATATCGGGATTATGTTGCTAAGCGTGCCAATAATGAACCATTAGCTTATATTTTGGGACATAAGGCTTTTATGCATAGTGAGTTCAAGGTAACTAAGGATACCTTGGTGCCTAGGCCGGAAACAGAACTTTTGGTAGAGCAAGTAGCAAAGCTTAATAAGGATAAAAATCCTGGAAAAATTTTAGACCTTGGCTGCGGCAGTGGTGCTATTATTGTCTCTTTACTGCAAATGCTGCCTACTGCTAGAGGGATGGCAATTGATATTAATGCCGGAGCAGTAAAAACAGCCATGGAAAATGCTGAAAGTTTAGGCGTTGCCCATAGATGTTGTGGATTGGTGTCCGACTTATTTAGTCAGATTCCGGTAGATATTAAATTTGATGTCATAGTGTCTAACCCGCCTTATATACCTACGCAAGAGATTGCTGGGTTGGCGGCCGATGTTCTAAAGGAACCCAGAGGAGCTTTAGATGGTGGGCCTAAGGGCCTGAACTTTTATGAGCGCATATTGCAGGGAATAAATGGTTTCCTGACACCTGAGGGAATGGTAGCGTTTGAGGTGGGCATTGGACAAGGTGAGCAGGTCGCTGCCTTATGTAAGGCACAGAACTTAATAATAACAGCGGTTTGCAATGACTATGCTAATATTAATCGCATGGTATTCGCTACTAAAGAGGGAAGTAAATATGAAAACGAAATTTTGGCACTTAAATAAAAATGAAGATATTAGAACACAGCTGGCAGAAGCTGCAAAATTAATACGAGAGGGCGAAGTCGTTGCTTTTCCTACCGAAACAGTTTATGGCTTAGGAGCAAATGGCCTAGATAGCAAGGCTGCTAAAAAAATTTTTGCTGCAAAAGAGCGGCCGGCTGATAATCCTTTGATTTTGCACATTGCCGACAAAGCGGCTATGGGATTATTGGCAGTAGATTTATCACCAAATGCTGTACGTCTTATGGATGAATTTTGGCCAGGGCCCTTAACTCTAATCGTCAATAAGTCCATAATTGTACCAATAGAGGTGACGGCTGGGCTAGATACAGTTGCTGTGCGTATGCCTGATCACCCTATAGCTAAGGCGTTAATTGAATTATCGGGTTGCCCTATAGCGGCCCCTTCGGCCAACAAATCAGGAAAACCCAGTCCTACTAAGGCAACGGCTGTGCAAGAGGATATGGATGGGGTTATTGCCGGCATTATAGATGGAGGAATCTCTGATATTGGAGTAGAATCCACCATAGTTGACACAACGTCTTTGGTACCGACAATTCTTCGTCCCGGTGGTGTTACCTTAGAAATGCTAGAAGCGGTCCTTGGCGCGGTAGAAATTGATCCTGGTCTTTTACTGGTAAACCAAAAACCTAAAGCGCCGGGAATGAAATATCGTCACTATGCCCCTAAGGCAGAGATGTATTTGATAGAAGGAGTGTTTGCTGCCGAACAGATTAGTTTTTTTGTGAACCGGGCCACAAAGGCCGGTAAAAAGATTGGTGTTTTGGCTGATGCGGCTACAGTTAGCTTATTAGCTAACTCTTCCCAAGTGGTTGCTCATTCTTGGGGGAATACGCAGGCAGAACTAGCGGAGAAACTTTATGATTACTTACGGTGTTTTGATCAAGAAGAAGTGGATGTTATTGTCGCTCAGGGTGTTTCTGAAGAAGCTCTGGGCCTGGCAATTATGAATAGAATGCGCAAGGCGGCAGGAAATAATATTTTAAAAGCGGAAAGAGGAAAACTTCTTTTACAAAGAGGAACAATTCCCAGCTTTTTGTGATAAAATATTAGTGATTTATTTGCGTGGTACAAAATATAATTTAGTAAAACTAAGGAGAGTATTATTATGAAAATAGCAATGGGCAGTGATCATGGCGGTATTCACCTCAAAGAGCATATAAAAACCTATTTGCTGAAAAAAGGTTTTGAAGTAGAGGATTATGGTACATATAACGAAGAATCAGTAGATTATCCTGATTATGCGGCAGCAGTAGCTGAAGCGGTTGTGGCTAAAAAACAGGATTGCGGTATCTTGATTTGTGGTACAGGAATTGGGGTTTCCATTGCGGCTAACAAAGTGAAGGGCATACGAGCTGCTTTATGTGGTGATTGTTTCTCAGCTTTAATGAGTAAAGAACATAATAATGCTAATATTTTGTGCATGGGTGAAAGAGTAATTGGACGAGGGTTAGCTGAAAAAATAGTTGATACTTATTTAAATAGTCAATTTCAAGGAGGGCGTCACGCTCGCCGTGTAGAAAAAATAATGAATTTAGAAAAATAAGGTGATTTCATGAATATGGAAACAATAGCTGTAGAACTTAGAAATGCAACGGAGGAGTTAATTTCCTTAGCTGCGCCTAAAAAAGGACAGGTACTAGTTGTAGGCTGTAGTACAAGCGAGGTAGTTGGGAAAAAAATAGGAACAGCGGGATCTATGGACGCGGCTTCTGTTATTTTTGCGGTTTTGCAAGAAGTAACCAGTAGACATGGTTTGTTTTTAGCAGTACAATGCTGTGAACATTTAAATAGGGCGGTGGTGACAGAAGTGGCTGCTGCCGAAAAATATGGCTGGGAAGAAGTATGCGTACGCCCCGTGCAACATGCCGGTGGTGCCTTGGGAACTACGGCTTATGCAAGTTTCTCACAACCTATAGTAGTGGAAAAAATTCAGGCGCATTTAGGCCTTGACATAGGGCAGACGCTCATAGGTATGCATCTCAAAAGAGTAGCAGTGCCAGTACGTTTGCTCCAAAATAAAGTCGGTGAAGCAATTTTAACTGCGGCACGGACAAGAGCGCCCTTGATTGGGGGAGCAAGAGCTGTTTATTAATAATATTTGGAGGGATGCACAATGAATTTAGAAAAATTAGCATTAGTTGATCCGGCAGTAGATGCTGCAATTAAGGAAGAGTTAGGTAGACAACGCAATAAAATAGAATTGATTGCTTCCGAAAATTTTGTTTCTCCTGCCGTAATGCAGGCTATGGGTACAGTTTTAACCAATAAATATGCCGAAGGATATCCGGGACATAGATATTATGGCGGTTGCGAATATGTAGACAAAGTAGAAACTCTTGCTATAGAAAGAGCAAAAAAACTTTTCGGCGCTGAACATGCTAATGTGCAACCCCATTCCGGTGCTAATGCTAATACTGCTGTATATTTTGCTTTTTTAAAGCCGGGCGACGTTATTATGGGTATGAACTTATCTCAAGGCGGGCATTTATCTCATGGCAGTCCTGTAAATATTTCGGGATCTTACTTTAAAGTAGTACCTTATGGTGTAGACGCTGAAACAGAAACCATTGATTATGAAGAATTGGAAAAACTTGCTATGGGGCATAATCCTAAAATAATAGTGGCAGGAGCTAGCGCCTATCCACGTTTGATTGATTTTAAACGTATGGCTGACATTGCACATAAAGTTGGAGCTTTGCTTATGGTAGATATGGCTCATATTGCAGGACTTGTAGCTGCAGGCTTACATCCAAGCCCAATCCCTTATGCGGATATAGTTACTACCACTACACATAAAACTTTGCGCGGGCCCAGAGGAGGGCTGATTCTGTGCAAAGAGCAATATGCTAAAGCTATTGATAAAGCTGTATTTCCGGGAACTCAAGGCGGACCTTTAATGCATGTGATTGCAGCTAAGGCGGTTGCTTTAGGCGAGGCCTTGCAACCTGATTTCAAAGTTTACCAACAAGGTATTATTGATAATTGCCAAGCTTTTGCTAAAGGCCTTTTAAATGCTGGATTTCGCTTAGTTTCAGGCGGCACTGATAATCACTTAGTCCTAGTGGATGTACGTGGTCAGGGGTTAACCGGCAAAGTAGCAGAACATTTATTGGATGAAATTGGTATTACATGTAACAAAAACACCATTCCTTTTGATCCAGCTAGTCCTTTTGTTACAAGTGGTATTCGTTTAGGCACAGCGGCGGTTACTACTAGGGGCTTTAAAACCGATGATATGCTGGAAGTAGCAGCAATCATAGGGTTGGTATTAAATAATGTTGAGGATAAGGCTGCACAAAAAGAAGCTGCTGACAGAGTGGCAAAATTGTGTGCTAAATATCCAATGTATCCGGGGTTATAAGGAAGGGGTTGCCAAATGGCTTTACATATACTCGATCATCCGGTTATTAATCACAAATTGACTATTATACGCAATAAAAAAACTGATAACAAGCATTTTCGTGAATTGTTGGATGAAATAGCAATGCTTATGATTTATGAAGTAACAAAAGATTTGCCCTCTAGGAGAGTAGTAGTAGAAACTCCTGTAGCAACGACTACTGGATCTGAGTTGGATGTATCGGGCATTACTATTGTGCCAATACTAAGAGCTGGTTTAGGTTTAGAACGCGGTGTAACCCAGGTTATTCCTAATGCTAAAGTTGGACATATTGGCTTATATCGTGATCCGGAAACTTTAAAACCGGTGGAATATTATTGGAAGCTCCCTGAAGATAAGAGCGCGGAAATAATTGTGGTTGATCCTATGCTTGCTACCGGTGGAAGTGCTACAGCCGCCATTACCATGTTAAAAACCAAGGGTTACAAAAAAATAAGAATGATGTGTCTGGTAGCAGCTCCTGAGGGTGTAGCGGTTATGCAAAAGGCACATCCTGAAGTAGAAATTTATACGGCAGCTTTGGATGATCATTTAAATGCTCATGGCTATATAGTTCCAGGTCTGGGAGATGCGGGCGACCGCATTTTTGGTACGGATTGATGGCTCGTCCTGACTGGGACAGTTATTTTATGGAGATAGCCCAGATAGTAGCCAAGCGCTCTACTTGTTTACGCCGCGCTGTTGGTGCGGTGTTAGTGAAAGACAAACAAATTTTAGCTACCGGTTATAATGGTACACCTAAAGGATTGCCACATTGCGCCGAAGTTGGCTGCCTCCGACAAAAGCTCAATGTTCCTTCAGGGAAAATGCATGAACTATGCAGAGGAATTCATGCCGAACAAAATGCTGTTATTCAGGCAGCTGTTAACGGCGTATCTATTGCTGGATCTACACTTTATTGTACGCATCAACCTTGTGTTGTATGTAGTAAAATTTTGATTAATGCCGGGATAAAAAGAATAGTTTATGCTAATCCTTATCCTGATAAATTGGCAGAAGAAATGATGAGTGAAGCGGGTAATATTGAAATGGTGGTATTCTTGGGGCAAAAAGAAGAGAATACCGGTAAAAAATAATATTAAATAGCGGGTAATTAGCCAATGTTGTTGTTAGTGTTGTGTATTGCCTACTTGTTGTAAAATGCTTTTTGTAATATACTAGTTAGAAGCGTTATATTATAAACAGTTTATGTGGGCGATTGTGGTCGCAGAAAGGTGCATAAGTGCAAGCATATCTAGTGGCTTTTGCCATTGCGTTATTTTTCGGTTGGGTTTTGACACCCTATGTAAAAAAATTGGCTTTTCGTGTGGGTGCAATTGATCGACCTGATGCACGTAA
>Ga0265294_10004614_pt1 | contig 17165 bp, 12 predicted proteins | sample MunlanPumphouse3_FD_192504 | JGI IMG/M metagenome (GOLD analysis project Ga0265294, IMG submission 192504) | Groundwater microbial communities from a municipal landfill in Southern Ontario, Canada - Pumphouse #3 | ecosystem: Environmental > Aquatic > Deep subsurface > Groundwater | place...
GGCTGACGCGTTCCTTGAAGGCGTATCCGCAACAGAATATGCAAAGACTCACATTGAACTTGCACGTGCCCTGAAACTCTGGGGCACATCCTAATTTTTTTAATTACTGATCGATGCGAATTTTATCACCCGATTACATAGATAATACTAGCTCATTCTCACAGTGTCTATGCCACGCCCTCCTTCTTAACGGAGTTATGGTGTATTGCGACGGCGATGAGAATGTCAGGAGAGATAACTAATATGGAAATTCCGTTTGTCAAATTACAGGGTAATGGTAACGATTTTGTGCTTATCGATGAGATGGGCGGGCCGGTAATCCCCGATGAAATGAAAGGGGAATTTGCCCGTTTATACTGCGACAGGCGTTTTGGTATCGGTGCGGATGGCGTTCTTTTTGTCTCCCCTTCAGAAACCTGTGACGTACGGATGCGTCTTTTTCAGCCAGATGCAAGTGAGGCGGAGATGTGCGGCAATGGCATTCGCTGCCTTGTTAAATATGTGTATGATGCTGAATACGTGGAAAAGGAGTGTACGGTTGAAACCATGGCGGGAGTGATGCCCGTCGTCATGGGATACAGCGAGAATGGCGATTTTTTTGCAACGATTGATATGGGCCCCGCAGAATTTACAACAGCCGGAATTCCCGCTGAAGGAAAGGGCGAATTCCGGATGGAATATAATGGTTTCACGGTCTATGCTGCAAATACGGGTGTTCCGCATGCAGTCGTCTTTGTTGATGATGTAGCGGCAGTCAATATCAGTGAAGTGGCGCCCGGCATCCGTTCCCATCCGATATTTCCTAAAGGCGTGAATGTGAATTTCGTAGAGTGTGACGGAGAAGACAGCATTACGATACGCACGTTTGAACGTGGTGTTGAAGAAGAGACCTTTTCATGCGGCACCGGTTCAACCGCGTCCGCTGCAGTGGCGCACCACCTTGGAAAAATGCCTGCAACCGTGTATGTAAAAACACGGGGAGGACCGCTCACCATTGTGATGAGTGAAACAATTACGATGCAAGGCCCGGCAGTAACGGTTTTTAAGGGGATAATTCCTCTCTGAACCCTTTTTCTTCAATCGTAAATGTTATTTTAGTTCCTTCCGGACGAGAACGGTGTTTTTCGAGTATTGCACGCCGTTTTGCGCCATCCCGTTCAAAGCGGACAATGATTTTTGACAGGTGATGCATACTTGTGCCGCCGAGACCACAGAGATTATCGGTGTTGATATCCGTGAAAACCTGATTGGTGACGATCACAGGAATATCATAGCGTCGTGCATATCCGAGAAGCATGATGAGTTCGCGTGCAAGGCGTTTCTGTGCCTCTCCTGAGTGAGTATTTTCTGAGCGGTATAATGCGGTTGCTGAATCTAGGACAATGAGGCCAATATCTGCCCGGTCTGCAAGCAGGCGTGCACATTCTGCAACCGCGTGATCCTGTCCGGTAAAGTCTGCGGGTTCAAACAGAAGGAGGCGTTCGACAAGTTTCTCGGCTTGCTCTTCTCCAGCAAGTTGGCAAAAGCGGTCAATGGAGAATCCTTCGGTATCGATATAAATGACCTCTTCTCCCTTTTGCAGAGTGGCAATTGCTGCAGCCATTGCAGCAGTGCTCTTTCCTGCAGAAGGTTCACCATAAAACTGGATGATGATGCACGTTTCAAGCCCGCCTCCCATGAGATCATCAAGACAGGGAATGCCTGTGCTCTTTTTTGTCAGTTTTACCATTATTTGTCTTCACCATCCAGTTCTTTCCAGCGTTTCTCTTCTGCACGGCGCGTAACTTCACGTAATGGCACATGTGCGGCTTCTGCTGCCTGCCGTGCTATTTCAAACTCGGCCTTGCAGGATATGGGTTTTGTTCCTATCCAGCCGGTTTTAACGGGTATGGAAACCGTTTTGGAGCCTACCACAATTTCAACGGGTTCCATTGACCGTCTAATGACACTCCGGTGAACCGATGGAATGCAGCGGACACCAAGTGTCCCCAGTTCTTCTGAGAGTATCCGGATGAGACTATCTGAGTCTGCATGCGTGCAGATGACCCGGATAAGAGTGCCGGGGCGTCCTTTCTTCATGATCAAGGGTATTGCAGATGCGTCCCGTGCACCGGCATCCATCAGCCGCTCAAGAGTATACGCAATGACTTCTGCCGTTGTGTCATCCACATTTGTCTCAAGGATGTCAATGGTGTCTGTTTCTCTTGTCTCTTTGTTAGTATCTGGCTCGGATTCACAGAGGGAGACCCGCAACACATTTGGCATGTGTGCAGGATTGCGGGTGCCTGCCCCATATCCTACTGCGGTGACGTGCACGGTATCGGTGTCAATTTCACGGGTGCCGGTTGCCATAAATTCTGCAAGAAGTGCCGCCCCCGTTGGCGTGCAGAGCTCACGTTCTTCATCGGTGTAACGGACAGGAAGGTTCCCGTTTTTGAGGATGGCAAGAGTAGCTGGGGCCGGAAGCGGGTAGATGCCATGAACGCTTTTCATCGTCCCCGTTCCGACTGCCACGGCGGTTGTTCTGACCATATCGGGTGAGAGGGAAAGGAATGCGGTGCATGCACCAACGACATCAGCGATGGCATCGTCTGCCCCCACCTCATGGAAATGCGTATGGGTGCCGTGTATCTCTTGTTCTGCATCCCTGATGCGGACAAATACCCGTACTGCCATATCCTTCACAATGTCCGGAACATCGGTAGCTGAAACAATGTCACAGACCTCATGGAATGTCCGCGATGAAGGGCCCGCAAGCGTCTCGATATGAAGCGCTCGGATGCCGCATCGTTCCACCACGGTATACGTGGGAGTGGCGACGACCGATGCCATTGCACGGGTGACTGCCTCTCTGTCAGCACCACATTCAAGGAGCGCACCTGTCACCATATCGCCTGCTGCGCCGGAAAATGGGTCAAAACAGAGCAGTTTCATAGATACAGTACTTATATTCCGAGAGGGTATATCAAGGTAGGTGACCATTGGCCATGTTTCTGAATGTTGAGAGTGCATACCCTGAGGACCGGGGCCTTGGGCGATGCCGACTGGACCCTGCAACGATGAATGCCCTGAGACTTGTCCCTGGAGATCTCGTTTGGCTTACCGGGTCACGCAGGACTGTTGCAAAAGTATGGAGGATGCTTGCTGATGACTGGGATCAGGGAAACGTAAAGATAGATAACTTCACCCGTTCGAATGCGGGTGTAAGCAGTGGAGATAAAATTGAGGTAGTTAAGGTGGACGCGGATACCGAAGCATCCCGTGTTGTTCTTGCGCCACCAGAGGATCTCTCAAGTCAACCCCCCATAAATTTCAATCAGGCGATACTACGCCTGCTCGGTTACCCTGTGACTCAGGGAGATACGGTACCAGTGCTTGCCGGTCTTCCGTTTATGCAGCAGCAGCTCATTCCTTTCCGGCTGGTGACGGTTGAACCGGAGAATGCCGTGATCATCACCAAAGATACTATCATTGAGTTCTCAGAGAAACCGGCAACCGGTTTTGACGGATTTCGCGAGATCAGTTATGAAGATGTCGGAGGGCTGAAAAATGAGCTGAAGAATGTCCGGGAGACCATTGAACTGCCTATGCGTCACCCGGAACTGTTCCGAAAACTCGGTATTCAACCTCCGAAAGGTGTCCTCCTTTACGGGCCTCCCGGAACGGGAAAAACCCTGATTGCACGGGCTGTTGCAAATGAGAGTGGCGCACATTTCATATCAATAGCGGGGCCTGAGGTCCTCTCAAAATATTATGGAGAAACGGAACAACGCCTCCGCGAGATCTTTGAAGAGGCGGAGGAAAATGCACCGTCTGTAATCTTTATTGACGAACTGGATTCCATTGCTCCCCGCCGCGAGGATGTGACGGGTGAAGTTGAACGCCGCATGGTTGCACAACTTCTAACCATGATGGATGGTCTTGAGGAACGGGGACAGGTGCTTGTCATTGGCGCAACAAATCGTCTTGAAGCCATTGATCCTGCACTCCGGCGACCGGGACGGTTTGATCGGGAGATCGAGATTGGTGTTCCCGATGAGGCCGGGCGTCTTGAGGTTCTCAAAATCCACACCCATGGTATGCCACTTGAGGGAGAAGTCACCAGAATTCTGATGGAGGAAGCCCTGAATGAGATTCCTGAACAAGACCGCGAAGAGGAACAAAAACGGTATGACCTTGCGGTTGAGGAGATTGAAAACCAGCGGGCACGTCTGCTTCAGCATCTCTCTTCGCGTACCAATGGGTTTGTTGGGGCAGACCTTCAGTCACTGGCAAGAGAAGCCGCAATGCGTGCACTCAGACGGTATCTCCCAGAAATTGACCTTGAAACGGATGAAGTTTCTCCTGAGCTCTTGAAGAGGATGGAGGTGACGTCACGTGACTTTGCTGATGCGCTCCGTGAAGTGGGTCCCAGTGCAATGCGTGAGGTGCTTATCGAAGTGCCTCATGTGGGCTGGGATGACATTGGGGGGCTTGAACGCGAGATTGAAGAGGTAAGGGAAGCGGTTGAATACCCCCTGACCCAACCCGAGCGGTTCCTGAATTTGGGCATTGAACCCCCGAACGGTGTGCTTTTGTACGGTCCTCCTGGCACCGGGAAGACTCTTATTGCAAAGGCAGTGGCCCATGAAAGCGGAGCAAATTTCATTCCCGTCCGCGGGCCACAACTACTTTCAAAGTGGGTTGGAGAAAGCGAACGGGCCGTCCGTGAGGTTTTCCGCAAGGCACGGCAGGTGGCCCCTTCAATTATATTTTTCGATGAACTGGACGCCATAGCGCCTGCACGCTCCGGTCAGGACAGTCATGTGATCGAGAGTGTTGTCAATCAGATTCTGACTGAATTTGATGGGCTGGAGGATATGACGGGGGTTGTGGTGATGGGAGCTACAAACCGGCCCGATATCATCGACCCTGGCCTGATGCGTGCGGGCAGGTTCGACCGTCTTGTTGCTATTCATGAGCCGGATAAAAATGGTCGTTTCCAGATATTGAAAATCCATTCCCGGAATATTCCTATTGAAAATTCATCGGTGGAGATGCTCGTAAACGGAACCGCCACCTACGATGAAGGCGGTATTGAGGTGCTCTTTGGCACGGCTGCTGAAGCATGCCGAAAAGAGAACGAAAAGAAGGTGGAACTGACGGCAGATGCCATCCTTACAACAAAGATTGCTGATGTCAATATCAGCGATGCCGTGCTCTCACCGGGAAAACGGCGGCGTGCAATTGCCCGTATGATTGAAGAGCATCATATCTCACTTGAAGATCCAAAACGCGATGCACTCCTCCGTGAAATTGCCGGAAGGGCTGAAAATTATGTCGGTTCTGACTTGGATTTGCTCTGCCGTGAGGCGGCGATGTTTGCTATGAGGGATAATGCGGCGGCAGTGGGGATGGCGCACTTTGAGAAAGCCCTGATGAAGGTTCGTCCGATGATGAATGAACGCGTGCGCGAACAATACGATCGTATTCAGCATTATTTCAAGGGCGGTCTCCCGCAGAAGATGCAGGTAAATCTCCCGGAATATCAATAACATCTCCTAAAATCTTCTTTTTTTTATTGCAGGTTCTGAAAAATCAGTTTCATTCCGTTCTCTTAAATCCGAATCGTTATCCTTTGATGTATACAATAGTACATAGTAGATAATCCGGGGTTTTTGTGAATGCCAAACTGTACCACATTTCTTGATGTAAATGCCCGTCTGGGAGACAAACCTGCCCTCATCCACCCCGTATCGGGGACTGAGTACACGTTTCGTGACCTTCTGAAGCGGGTTTGCATACTCTCATCATGTCTTATTGAGCGGGGAATTGCTGTCGGTGACCGGGTCGCGATTTACCTGCCTCCATCACCCGAATATCTCTTCTGGTACTTTGCAATCTGGCGAATGGGCGGTGTAGCAGTGCCGCTCAACAATGTTCTCCGGGCAGAAGAAGTCTTTTTGTTGCTGGAAGATTCCCGTGCTGCTTGTATCATAACAAACTCAGTCGGGTGTGCAGAGATTGAGTCACACGTTGTTTCCGGCAGAATTTCAGCTGATGTGATCACAACGGATACTCCATCATTTGAGGAATATTGCCGCTCTGTACCGTTTATTTCTCGGGCCCGCAACTGTCGGTTAGATGATCTCTGCCAACTTCAGTATACATCAGGCACCACCGGTAAACAAAAAGGGGCGATGCTCACCCATGGAAACTGGATGGCCGCGATGGACTGTGAACGTGAAGTCCTCGGGTATTTGGAGGATGATGTATATCTGGGAATATATCCGATGGCCCATGTTGGTGTATCATGGGGAATTTCAGCGTTGCGTGCCGGTGCCACGTGGGTCATTATGGATCGTTTCTCTCTTGATGAGTATATCCATCTCACTGAGACATATCAGGCAACAGTTATTGCCGGGATGCCGCCTGTCATCCATTCTCTTCTCAGGACCCCACCGGGAACAGAGGCGCGGATGCAGTCCGCACGGGAGATGATCAGCGGAGGCGGCCCTCTTCACCCGAGCATATGGAAAGAATTCTTTTCACGATTCGAAATACCCATCGTCAATGCTTACGGTCTTTCTGAAACCATCGTTGTCGGTACCGGTACTGCCATTCGTCCTGAGGACTATGAGTTTGCAGATGAATTCAGAAGTGTTGGCATGCCGATTGGGTTTACCGAGGTCAAGATTGTGGATACTGACGACCCATTGACTGAATGCAAAATAGGGGAGGTCGGCGAAATTGCACTGCGAGGCCCTGCCGTTGCATCCGGATACTGGGGGATGGAACAAGAGACGCAGGCTGTTTTCCTCTCAGATGGATGGTTTTTAACAGGAGATATCGGGTATCTCGCAGAAGATGGGATGCTCGCTATTACTGACCGCAAGAAGGATATGATTGTGATGTCCGGCTGGAAAATATATCCGACCGAGGTTGAGAAGGTGCTTATTGAGCACCCATCGATAGACGATGTGGCTGTCTTTGGGGTGCCGGATATGCATCGGGGTGAGGTTCCCTATGCAGCCGTAGCACTATTGCCTGATGCATCTCTTACCCTTTCTGGCCTACAGGAATACGCCCGAGAATATCTGGCGGGATATAAAATACCGCGTGAGATGGTCATTGTCAATGAACTTCCCCGGGTTGGAGGGTGGAAACTGCTTCGTCGCTCGCTTCGTGAGACATACGGGCCGGAGTGGAATTCGCAGGCTCATAAATAGATGGAAACGGCCTGAATGTGCAGAATAACTATGGCATAAGTTAAATATTTAGACCAGGTATATTCCATAGAATGCCTTTCGAGATTGAAGAGGTTGAACTTGCTGGACACAAGAAGATATCGACGGGTATCATCGGTCTGGATTATCAATTGGGGGGTGGATTTCCTGAGGGCTCGATTATTGTCATACAGGGATCTGCTATATCGGGCATTGAAAGGGTTGCCGAACAATTCTGGAAAGCAGATGGGGAGACAACCAGTGGTCGTGACAGCTGGTATCTGATTTCAGACAGCAGTCCGTCTGTTGGTATGACCGCGGTGACCCCGGCAGAGGTGGGTGATGTCCTGTCACATATGCCCGGGAAACGGTTTGTAATTGATTCTCTCTCCAGTGTCATCCGTATTGGAGGTATTGATGCTGCAATTTCTCTTATTAAGGAATCGGGGGCGATAATTACTCATGATGGGGGCACGATATTGTTTTTGCTCTATGATGATGTCCACCCGCCGGAAGAAGTGATAGCAGTCATCCGGTATGCCGATGTTTATATTCATCTCCTTGATGAGCGTCACGGAAATGAAATTGAACGAAAAATGGAGATTGCAAAACTCAAAAATGCCGATGTGCCCGGTCGGTTGTTCCCGTATAACATTACCAAAGAGGGAATTGATCTCTCAACAACCGCACGTGTCGTTTAAATAAATCAATTATCTGAGTTCTTCTCTGCACAGTCGTGTAGCAAGAACCAGATGTTCCAGTTTTTTGTATGCCCCTTCACGGGAATGCATCCTGAGACCGCAGTCAGGGTCCAGAAGCATATTTTCAGCGCCGAATAGTTCAATTCCTGTGTTGATGCGACCTACAATCACCTCAATACTTTCAACTTCTCTGTCTGCCGAGTCCACACATCCGAATCCTATCTTTTTTCCTCTCAGATCAGAACGCGATAGAGCGTCTAAATTATCCGGGTTATTTGCGAATTCAAGGTCCAGAATATCTACCGGAAACTGAAGTATTTCATCGATACACTCCCTGATATTCCCGCAGACATGCATGCAGGTCGGCACTTTCAGGGTTTTGGTGATGATACTCACTGCCTCGTGTGCAATCGTCAGATCAGCCGCTCCGGTTGAGAGCATCGGTTCATCCAATTGGAGAATCGCGACCCCTGCATCTGCCAGATACCGGGCTTCCTGTGCCAGTGCGAGGGCCATATCAGGAATCAGTTCGCTCCTGTTTCGATATACCCGAGTCTTCAGCGCAAGTCCGTGGGCAAGGGTTGTCGGCCCGGTAAGAATTCCCTTCACTGAAGAATACCGCGACAGGGCATATTTCACGCCGGAAAGGGTTATCGGCTTTCCTGCCGGATGAATTTGTCCGATGACATCCTGCCCCTTTACTCCCGGCAGAAAGTCTGCGATAAGAGCAATCATATCTCGGCCCACCTGTCCGTCTGAGATGATATCAATCCCTGCAGATATCTGGTCGGATACCGCCGTTGTGCGGGCCGGTTTGAGGGGATCTAAAAGGGCATGGAAGCCCCCTGACCCGACAGAGGGATAACTCCCGACAACGGTCGTCGGGAGTATCTGTTCAGACATCATGGCGTCAGGCGGTGACGGTCACGGGGGAAGAGAACTGCTTCCCGGATGTTTGGCAGGTCAAGCATTGTCATGATGAGCCGGTCCATGCCAAGACCCCACCCTGCATGAGGAGGCATTCCATATCTGAATGGCTGAAGATAGAACGAGAAACTATCGGGTGAGAGGCCCTTTGCCTGAATCTGGGTGACGAGGAGGTCATGTTCATGAATACGCTCTGCACCACTTGAGAGTTCCATTCTTGGGTGCATCATATCAAATGCCTTACAGACAGTGGGATTGTCCTCATAGGGCATGGCATAATAGGGTTTGATCGCTGTTGGCCAATCCGTGATGAAGTAGTGTTCTTTCATCTCTTCTCCAATAGCCCTCTCGGCAGCGGTTGAGAGATCGTCCCCATACTTAATTTCCTCTTCAATGGAGAGTGCTGCAATGTCAATTGCCTCTGCATAGGTTATACGGGGGAAGGGAGTTTTCGGAATCACTAATTCTTTTCCCAGAACCTCCAGTGCCGGCCCACAGGACTCTGTGACTGCTGTATACGCTCGGACAATAACCCGTTCCAGAAGGTCCATTACATCATGGTGGTCTGCAAAAGATACTTCCACATCGATGGATGTTGCCTCATTGAGATGGCGGGTTGTGTTGTGCTCTTCGGCCCGGAAAATAGGGGCGATTTCATAGACCTTTTCAAACCCTGCCGCCATCATCATCTGTTTGTAGAGCTGAGGGCTCTGGTTTAAAAATGCCTCTTTCTCGAAGTACGCAAGCGGGAAGAGTTCTGTTCCTCCTTCTGTTGCTGCTGCGACTATCTTTGACGTAGTGATGTTTATGAATCCTTCCTCATAGAAGAAATTGTTAATTGCATGGGTGACCGTGCTCCTGATTTGAAAAATAGCCGCAACACGGGGACGCCGTGCATCGAGATAGCGGTTATCGAGACGTGTATCAATTTCTGAGGGTACTTTCTCTGAGACATCCAGCGGTAGCGGACTCTCTGCGCGTGATATGACCTCAAAGGTGTCCGGAATCAGTTCACGGCCGCCCGGTGCCTTTTCTGTAGCTTTAACGGTGCCCGTTACCCGAACAACTGACTCACGTGATGCCTCTTTAGCTCCTGCAAGAACTGCTTCAGATGCCTTCTTTTTCACGATCGTGACCTGAAGAAAACCTGTTCTGTCACGAAGGATATAGAATGCAAGTCCTCCGAGGTCACGCACTTCATTAATCCATCCGATAACAACTGCTTGTTCTGTTTCCGGTGTTACATCCTTTATTGGTATTCTCATGGACAAATCTGGTATACTATATGCGCTTAAAGAGTATGATATTTATCCATCATGCTCGTTTGAATCATGTTCCAAAACACAAAGATTAATCAGTCCTCTATGATAGAATTCCATGGATAAGTGATGTTTTCAATAATTCTTGTTGCAACGGATGGTTCTCGCGAATCGTTAGTAGCAGTACGTGCTGCCGCAAAGGAGGCACTGCTCCATAAGGCGGTGCTTCATACGGTCTGCGCTGTAAATCCGGGTATCGTGAAGTCAATGTTTGTAAGTCCCCATGCGAATGCTATTATTGTGGATTATGACCGGATCAATGATTTTCAGGCGGAAGAAGCAAATAAAGCGCTAGACTATGCAGAAAAGGAGGCCGCGGATGTAGGTGTGTCCGTGATACCCCATTTAATGAAAGGCGATCCCCGAGAGGAGATCCTTCGTTGTGCAGAAGAGATCGGTGCAGACTGTATTGTTTTGGGTTCTACCGGAAAAACTGGACTTAAAGCACTATTGCTGGGCAGTGTCAGTTCTGCAGTTGTTACCCATGCCAAAATCAGCACAATGATAATTCGAGAAAAAAGGAAGGAATAACCGTAAATGGGTTTGTTCAGACGTTCTGGGCCCACACTTGAACAATACATTGAGAGACGCGATTATCAGGGTATTGTTCGACTTTATCTGGACGGGGCGGATGATGATGCCGCAGAAGCAATGGTTGCTCTGTTGTTCTTTGGCGAGAATGATCCGCAGTCTGTCGCTGGTGTACTGGGCAGTCTGAGTGAACGCGAATTGACGGATGTAGCACGGGGCATTGTGGAGTCTGGGGGGCCTGACCATGCGGCAGTTTTGGCACTGGCCCGATTTGCAGGGAAAGAAACGTGCCGTTCACTTGGCCGTGCAGTCATGCGCTGTGGAGAGGATGCATTTGAAGCGCTTGTGAACCTTACGGGAAACGAAGATCAGGCAGTACGTCTTGGAGCAATTCATTTGCTTGGGTCTATCGGGAAATCCGGAATACCAGTTCTAAAAAATATTGTATATCAAGGTGAGGGAGAGGATCAACGTGTCGCCGCCAGATGCCTGCATCATCTTGAATGGGTTCCTGAAAAGCCTGAAGACAAACCGATGTTTTTCTTTTTGTGCGATGAGTGGGATGAGCTTATCGGGTTAAAGGAACATGCGCTCCCTCTGTTGCTGTCTCTGGTGAAAGAGAATGATCCTGTTCTCAGACGGCAGGTAATACAGGCGATGGGGGAGATCCATGATGTCAGAGTGGTGCCTTTTCTGCAACCGTATATTAATGATGGTGACCCGGGAGTCCGTATTGCCGCACTTACTGCACTGGTGCGTTATGACACCCCTGAGGTGGAACGAAGTCTTATGTGTGCCCTGAATCATACCGATGCACAAATCCGTATTGATGCGGCACATGCACTGAAACGAAAAGGCCTGAGTCCGCAGCAGCATGGGGACCAGCTTCGGTGTACAATATCCGGTGGGAACTGGGATGCAGTGAAAGGGTTTGGGAGTACGATCATTCCTGATCTTATCCGGATTGTGCAAAGCGGGGATAATGAATGGATGGGAGCATTGCATGCCCTGACAGAAATGGGACCTGTTGCCGCACGGGAACTGGAGGCGATTCTGCCGTCACTTCCCCCGTCACAGCAAAAGGAAGTTATCGATATATTCAAAAAATCTCAAGAAAAAAATCATCTGAGAAAAGAAAATATCCGGAAATTATATCATTCTGAAGGAGATGAACGGAGGAAAGCCGCCAGATATCTGCAGGGGATTGGATGGGTTCCGGAAAAGGCTGAAGATTATCCGATGTTTTTCTATCTGTGTGATAACTGGGATGAACTTGTGCGGCTGAAAGAACGTGCGCTCCCTCTGCTCCTGTCTTTGGTGAAGAAGGATGACTCCGCTCTCAGACGGCAGGTCATACAGGTGATGGGAAAGATTGGGGATACTACGTCGGTGCCTGTTTTATTGCCGTATCTAAATGACGGTGACGCTGGCGTCCGTGTTGCAGCACTCACAGCACTTGCAGGCTACAACACTCCTGAGGTAGAACGATCTCTTGTACAGGCCCTGAACAATACGGACTCTCAAATTCGTATCGATGCAGCGCATGCACTGAAACGAAAAGGCTGGAGTCCCCGGCAGAACGGAGATCAAATCCGGTTTATCATTGCAGGCGGAAACTGGGATGCCATCATCCAGTTCGGTGATCAGGTCATCCCGGTTCTCATTCAAATTGTGCGGAGTGGAGGTAATGAATGGGTGGGTGCTGTGCAAGCTCTGGCAGAACTGGGCCCTGCTGCCGCACAGGAACTGAAGGGCATTCTGCCGTCACTCCCGCATTCACGGCAACAGGAGATTATCACTCTCTTCAAAAAATCTGAAGAAAAACGTCGTCTGATAAGAGAGAATACTCACAAATTATATCATTCCGAAGGGGATGAGCAGCGGAGAGCTGCCATATGCCTCCAGAGTCTTGGGTGGACTCCGGAGAAATCTGAAGATAAACCGATGTTTTTCTATTTGTGTGATAAATGGGATGAAATAATCAAGCTAAAGGAGCAGGCACTTCCTCTTCTGCTCTCTCTCGTGAAGAAGGATGACTCTGCTCTCAGAAGACAGGTCATACAGGTGATGGGAGAAATAGGTGATAGCAGGGTGGTGCCTGTTATATTGCCGTATCTAAATGATAAAGATTCAAATGTCCGTATCACCGCACTCACTGCACTAATGCGGTATGACACGCCTGAGACAGAATCATGTTTTGTGAGTGCCCTGAACCATGGCGATTCACAAATTCGTATTGATGCTGCGCATGCGCTGAAACGAAAGGGTTGGACTCCCCGTACACAGAATGAACTGACTCAGTATACCATCGCCAGCGGAAATTGGGGTGCTGTTATTCGGCTTGGTAATTCGGTCATCCCGGATCTCATCAGGATTGTGCGGTCGGGGGACAATGAATGGATGGGCGCGGTATATGCACTGGCAGGGCTTGGCTATGTTGGCGCAGAGGCGTTGCAGGGGGCTTTGCCTTCAATTCCGGATACGCAACAGAAAGATATCGTCAGTGTCTTCAGGAAATCAGCCGAAAAACATCGACTTAAACGTGAAGCCCTTCAAAAAGAGCAGGAAAGAAAGGATCTTGAGGCAAGGGAAAAGGAGATTTCTGAAGCGAGTAAACCCCAAGGCCCTTCAGATACCGAGATCTGGGATGCGCAGAAACGGGTCATTGAAGGGTTTAAGTGGTTGAGACTGCAGAAAGTCGCTACTGAGCGGATTTATGCAATCATCAGCGATGGAGTTAAGTTCCATAACATATCCTTTGAAATGGCGATTGCAGCCCTTTCCTCCAAGGATGAAGCTATTCGGGCTACGGCAATTGATGTGCTCTCCATGAGTGGGGAGCGTGCCTATCCGTATATCATGAAAGCTTCCTATGATAAAAGCCAGATTGTGCGGACGGCAGTTGCGGATGCTCTTGGATTTATCGCCCATCCATCGATGATGAAGGTGCTCTCCCATCTTTCGAAGGATCCAATGGTTGATGTACGTCTGGCGGTAGTCCGGGCTCTTCAGATGATGAACAACGAGCGTGCGTTCCCTTACATCATCAACCTCTTCTCAGATGAGGATGCAGAAGTTCGGAATGCGGCATCACATGCAGCGGCAGTATTCGGGCAGTCTGGCCTCCCCATTCTTCTTCGGTCACTGCAAGTGGAGGAACCGGAGATCCGTATTGCTGCGGCAGGAGCATTGGGGGAGATCTGCGATGTCCGCTCATTGTCATTCCTTTTGCCCCACCTTGAAGACACGGACTTACCGGTGAGGGATGCCATACGGAGAGCAATTGTGCAACATGATTACCGTGCTATTGAGCCTTTACAGGAGTTCATTGAACAAGCTCAGGGTGATGCAAAGAATGCTGCTCTTTTGGCATTGTATGAAATTAATCCGGATCTTGCAGGAGAAGCCGGTGCAGACAGCCGCATTTTGGCAGAAGCCTATGCAGCGGCTGAAGCTGTCAATACTATCACAGGTTCTCCTGCCAGTTCCCTATTCTCCCGAAAGACTCCGGGTGTATCTGGCAGAGGTGAGGCAACTTCAGCAGGTATTGAATCCGGTGCGGGTTCAGAATTGCAGGATGTTGGTATAGATTCCCGTGCTTGTCAGGAGCTTGTGATTCGCATTGACAGCGGAGAGGATTCCCTCTCGGCGACTCTTCTTGTTGACCTCTATGACGAAAAGAGCAGTCTGAAATCTGATTTGCTGTCTGCCATGCGGGGGAGTGACCGTGAGTTTTCAATGCAGGCGGCAATGCTTCTCTCAAAAATCGGTTGGTCCCCTTCTGGTGAAGAAGAAAAAGTTCTTTATTTCCTGGCAAGCGGAAGGGTAGCAGATCTGAAGATGGGCGGAGCTAATACCGCAGGTATCCTTTCAGAAATGGTGAACTCGATGCCTCTTTCCGTTCAAAATACCATTGTGGATATCCTTTCCGGTATCGGTGGCAGAAAGGGGGTTACAAGTCTTGCTCAGATAGTTATCGATGAATCCGGTGAGATTTCAGATACCGCCGCAGACACACTTGTGGAGATGGGGAATGACGCGGTCACGTTCATTCGTGAAGCGGCGGCAGCACAGGAGGGTGCAAACAAGCGGCGCCTCCTGAAAATAATCCGGATAATTGAAGGCAGGAAATAATATGAATGCAAAAGAAGTGCAGAAGGGGAAATTAACCGATGGGATGATATGGGTAGGTTTGTGTTTGATCGCTTTCTCTTCTTTCATTCTGCCTGTTAACGGTTTCACGGTTGTTTCCGGGCCATCACTTGTACCGGATGGTGGGGTATATGTCATCGGAGAAGCGGTGAAAGCTGATATCGAGGTAATCTATGGCGTCTCTTCCATGAATGAGTGTATTGTGGTTTCTACCGATCTGGGTTCTGTTTCGTGGAATGCTGTAATTGTTGTTGATGGTCGTGAGATGCCTATTGGTACCCGGAGCGGTCGATATCTGACAGTGACGGGGTTTGAACTCTATCATTCCGGGACAGCGGTAACGAAATTGCAGGTTCACCTCGAAGGAGTCGTGCCTGAATATCTTGCGGGAACAGGTGTTGCAGAACTATTACATATTGAACATAGGGTTGGTGACGGCACAACTGTGCTTGATTCACTATCTGAGAAGATATCCGTCATTGACGTTAAGGCAGTGAATGCCCTGAGGGCAGAGACAGAGACTGATCTCATTCGGTTTGAAGAACAGATCAATCATGCATACCGTGCAGGAAGCGATACGTCTGCAGCAGACGAGGTGGCCGCTGACATCCGTGATTTGATTGAAGCGTCTCGCCAGATGGATTTGCAGAATGCTTACAGTGCCCTTTCTCAAGCAAACAATCTTATCAGCAGTGAAATGACGGAACTGACTGGTTCCGTTACACATGATTTTTTTCAGGATGCACAGGCAATGATCCAAGCGATTGAGCCGGCAATAGCAGACTACCGGAATGCTGGCGGTGCTGATGAACAGGGAGTTCTTGTTGTCTTCTCCTACCGGGACAATGCTGAAATGCTTCTGGTTCTTGCCCATGATCGTGAGTCTGCTGGGGATGTTCCCGGTGCACAGCGGTATGCAGAAGAAGCGTTTGGGAAAGCCGGTGATGCAATGACATATCTCTCAGGTATGTACACCAAAGCAGGGCTGACTCTTGAAGGTTCCACTTTAGGTGCATGTAGCTTTTTCTCCTCTCCGGGTTTCTCTGCTACAACGCCTGCTCAGGAGTTTTCCCTGCCTCAATTCATGGATTTTGGAGGGAATGTAACTGCGGAAAAAATTGACATTGAGGGTACCCTGACATTTCTCCAGATTGTTCTTGATGGTATAACGAGTATGGCAGAATTTGTCCAGAATGCCATGGAAGCATACTCTGCAATTGGGAATTGATACTTGCCGACAATTATCGACGATTTTCTTTTTTCAATCCTTCCGCAAGAGCCATAATATCCCATGCCAGTGATTCACGTTGGATGCGTGAATCCATCCGGGTGTCAATGTGGAGGGCATTATCAAATGGCAGGGGGTCACGCGTATCCATCAGGTATAGATCCGTGAAATAATCGTAAATTGGGCATTCTGCCCCCTTATCCGGTGCATAGGTTTTTTTCTCATGTGCTGTGCTCCGTTCAGCGGTAAACGGAACAAATGATATCACCGGGACGTCCCTGAGCGCTTCTGGTATCCCTGTGCACATCAGTGCCGGCATGATGCCCGTGACCGGTCTCCCGGGGCCGATGATTACGATGTCACTCTTTCGGATTGCATCTACCGATTCTATGGATGCGTGGGGAATAGTTTTTGACGGAGCATGGACGGCACATGCATGGGTGTCGTCATCATAGGCAATTCTGTACTCTGCAAGCGACATCCGCCCGGATGGGGTAGTGACGGACCATTCGCCGATATCGTCATTGACCGGCAGAATCTGTGCCATAATGTCGTAGGCGTGGGCGATAGCGATTGTTGCATCCGTAAGGCGTTCTCTTTTTAGTCTCTCTGCCCGAAAGATGTGGAGGGCCCGTTCCTGATCTCCTACGGCTTGTGCTTCTTCTGTGCCGAGTCGCATGAGGGCATGATGTGTTGTACAGGTATCGCCCTGAATGCCATGCCAGGTTCTGGTGTTGATAATGCCTGCAAAGAGAAATATCTGGGTGTCAAGGTCAGGGATGGAACACCCGCAGGGTGACTCCTCTGCATACGCCGTTGTTGTGATGACGGTAATTTGCGAATCATCCATAAAAGAACGAAACCCTGAGATAAGACGGGCTGATTCACTCCCGCCTGAGATGAAGGTGATCATACCTTTTCTGTGACCTCTCCTGCATCAGGTGACGGCAGGTCTCTCAAAAGAACATATCTCTCATCGAAATTACCTACGACATAGAGTGAATAGACACGTAAAAACGTCATGAATGGCACACTTACCATGAGACCGCAGAAAGCAACGATGGCAAAATAACCTGCAAAAATGAAGGCTATAGCAAGAGTT
>Ga0265294_10004615_pt1 | contig 17155 bp, 15 predicted proteins | sample MunlanPumphouse3_FD_192504 | JGI IMG/M metagenome (GOLD analysis project Ga0265294, IMG submission 192504) | Groundwater microbial communities from a municipal landfill in Southern Ontario, Canada - Pumphouse #3 | ecosystem: Environmental > Aquatic > Deep subsurface > Groundwater | place...
CAACAGGATCACCAACAGGATCGCCAAACTGAATATCCGTGACTACGGCTGCATGCTCAGAGGATACAGCAAAAGGATAGTTGAAATAATAAATATAAGCAGGGAATCGACCACCTTTATCCCCGCGCTGGGGCAGAAATTCGCTGCCAACCCCATAGAGATACCGGTGGCACACAGAGAGAGGGAGATGGGCACATCAAAATACGGCATTTTTCAGCTTATAAGGCTGAATTTTGACTTGATGACAAGTTTTTCGATAGTCCCGCTCCAGTTCGTTACGATGGCAGGGATGCTCATCTCGATCCTATCGTCCCTCCTGGTCCTTTACATGCTGCTGAGACGTCTCTTCATCGGACCTGAGGCCGAAGGACTCTTCACGCTGATGGCGATACAGTTCATGCTTACCGGTATCACGCTCTTCAGCCTTGGAATAACAGGCGAATATGTCGGCAGGATATACAGGGAAGTTAGCCGGAGACCAAGATACTCTGTCAGGAAGATATTTGAGCATGAAGCGGGAGAATAAGAGCAGACCCCGGATAGCGGTGTTTGCATACAGCGAGGTCGGAAGTGCCTGTCTTGATGACCTTATAAGAGACGATGCAAATGTTGTTGTCGTTTATACGCACGAGGACGACCCCAGCGAAGAGATATGGTTCCGCTCGGTAAAGGATACTGCCCTTAATAATTCGATAGAAGTCCGCACTCCTTCAAAGATCGACAGTAAGGAGACAGAGCATTTGAGGCAGATAGGGCCAGACCTTATCTTCTCTTTCTACTACAGGGCGATGATCCCCAAAGAGGTGCTGGATATCCCCGAACTTGGGGCTTACAATATCCACGGCGCTCTCCTCCCGAAATACAGAGGGCGGGCCTGCGTGAACTGGGCAGTTATAAACGGAGAAAAGGAAACAGGAGCTACCCTCCACGTGATGACAGAATTTGCGGACAGGGGAGAGATCATAGCGCAAAAGTCTGTCCCAATTAATTTTGAGGACACGGCTCACGATGTTTTTCTTAAGGTGACAGAGGCCTCCAGGGAGATACTGCTCTCCTCCCTTCCATCACTTGAAAACGGAACTGCAAAGAGATATCCCCAGGACGAGTCAAAAGCGACAAAATTCGGACGGCGCCGGCCTGAAGACGGGGATATTGACTGGAAGAGATCCGCCGATGAAATTTACAACTTCGTGAGAGCGCTGACCCATCCCTTCCCAGGAGCATTTACCAGCTGGGAAGGCAAAAAGTTTTTTATCTGGAAAGCTCTCCCGGCCGAAGGCACTTTTGAGCCGGGTAAAATAAAATCTGAATCGCCGATGCTTGTGGGAACTGGCAGCGGACTCCTGAGGGTAATTAGGATACAGCCTGAAGGCGAACCTGAAAGGGATGCATAAAATATGAAGAAAATACTTATCACCGGGGTAAACGGCTTTATAGGAACTCATCTGATGGAGGCTCTCTGCAAAGACAACAGGTGGGATATACAGGGTTTTGACCTCATGTCTGACAACCTCCGACCTTTCATCGGCTGTCCAAATTTCAAATTCACAACCGGAGACATATTCAAAGACGGAAAATGGCTCGAAGAGCAGGTCGAATCGTCAGACATCGTACTGCCGCTTGCCGGCATTGCAAAACCCGCCTACTACCTACAGAAACCGATCTGGACATTCGAACTCGATTTTGAGCAGAACCTCAAAATGGTGAGGCTCTGTTCAAAATATAAAAAGAGGATAATCTTTCCCTCTACATCCGAGGTCTACGGCATGAGCGGAGACAGCAGTCTGAAAGAGGATGAAAGCCAGCTCATAACAGGCCCGATAAACAAAATGAGATGGATATACAGCTGCAGCAAACAGATGATGGACAGGCTCATTTTCGCATACGGACAGGAGGAAGGACTCAGTTTCACCCTCTTCCGCCCCTTCAACTGGGTGGGCCCGAGGCTGGACACGTTCAGGGACGCAAGCGAGAACAAAGCCCGTTCCGTTACACAGATGATATACAACGTGCTCAACAGCGGAAAGATCTCCCTTGTCAACGGCGGTGAGCAGAGAAGGAGCTTCACCTGGGTGGGCGACGGGATAGAAGGACTTACCGCGATAATAGAAAATAAGGATAATAAGGCGGAAGGCCAGATATTCAACATCGGCAACCCTGGCAACAACTACTCCATAAGGGAACTTGCCGAGATGCTTATCGAAGAGATGCAAAAATTCCCGGTCTACCGTGAAAAAGCCGAAAAGGCAGAGCTTGAGATCATATCGGCCGATTCCTACTACGGAAAGACATACGATGACATGCAGAACCGTCTTCCTTCAGTGGAAAAAATGGAGACCATCCTTGGCTGGAAACCGCGAACCGGAATGCGCGAGCTGCTGAACAGGACTATAAACTGGTACGCAACTAAGGAGAAGCTGGATTGAAAAAACTTGCGATCAAGGTCGACATTGATACATTGCGGGGATACCGGGAAGGTGTCCCGCAGATGCTTGACCTTTTTAACAGACATGGGATCAGGGCATCGATATTTTTCTCATTTGGACCGGACAATTCTGGCAAAGCGATAAGAAGGATATTCCGAAAGGGCTTTATTTCGAAAATGATGAGGACAAAAGCCCCTTCGACCTACGGCATCAAAACGCTGATGTACGGAACTCTTCTCCCCGCGCCAATGATAGTCCCGTCTGCTCCCGGTATCTTTGTACGTGCCGTTGATGAAGGGCATGACTGCGGTGTGCACGCCTGGGATCACGTCTATGTGCAGGATGAGCTCCCCGGGATAACAAAAAATGAATTCCTCTCGCTGTTTGAAAGGTCCGCAGATATGTTTGAAAGACTCTCGGGAAGCAAGCCACTCTCCTGCGCAGCTCCGGGATGGCAGATTTCCTCGGTGAGCCTTGAAGTGCAGGAGGAAGCCGGACTTAAATACTGCAGCGACACGAGGGGACGCTCTCCCTTCATCCCTATTTTCAAAGGAAGATCATATTCGCCGGTGCAGATCCCTACCACACTTCCTACGATGGACGAGATACTCGGACTTCCCGGCATAGACGATGATTCCATAGGTGACGTATGGCTGAAGGGCATGGATAATGAGTGGAACGTTCTCACTGTACACGCTGAGATGGAAGGGCTTTCAAAGATAGATGTCTTTGAGAAATTTATTGTCAAGGCAAAGGAAAACGGAACAGTATTCTATACCCTTGCTGACTACGCAAGAGACTCGGCCCCAACGGAACAAAACATCAGGATAGGCAGTATGACCGGACGGGCAGGCACTCTCGCACTACAGGAGGAGAAATAAAAATGGACAGGATAAGCCTTTTGCTCCTGATCGCCTCAGCAATGACAAACGCTCTTGGCAGCACTGTCATGAAACATGCTTACGGAGGCGACTCATCGATAGTCTCTTCCGGACTGATCGCAGGAATACTTAAAATACTTCTTAACCCCTGGATAATACTCGGACTCGGCATGTTCGGGATCTCGTTCTTTTTTATGGCAGCCGCCCTTTCAAGGACAGACCTGACTCTGGCATACCCAATGATGTCCGGGCTGGTCTATCTTATCCTCCTTTTCGTCGGTTTCTTTATCTTTAAGGAAAAGATAACGATGATGAGGATAATGGGCATAGGGGCGATCCTTATTGGGATCACAATGCTGACAATGAAAAGCTGAGGGGGACCATCAGATATGAGGATCTGTTTTGTAGGCACCGGATATGTGGGTCTCGTAACGGGGACCTGTTTTGCAGAAAAAGGCAACGATGTATGCTGCGTAGACATCGATAATAAAAGGATCGAAGACCTGAACAGTGGCATAATACCGATATACGAACCGGGACTTGAAGAACTGGTCAAAAAAAACAGGGAGGCCGGAAGGCTCTCTTTTTCTACTGAGATCAAAGAGGGGATCAAAAATGCCCAGCTTTGCTTCATAGCAGTCGGTACCCCACCCTCCAGCAATGGCAGCGCGGACCTTGCACAGGTACTCAACGCACTGGACAGCATAGGCTCATGCATAGACCATTCATGCTTCATTGTAGTCAAATCCACAGTGCCTGTCGGCACAGGGACACTGCTCTGGAAGCGCATAAGGGCGCACATGCACGAGAGAGGGCTTGAGAAGATAAACCTCGAAGTCCTTTCAAACCCCGAATTCCTCAAAGAGGGAATGGCGATAGAAGACTGCCTCAATCCCGACAGGGTCGTAGTAGGAGCAGTCTCCGACGAAGCCCGTTCAATAATGCGCGAGCTCTATGCCCCATTTGTTTCCGAAGAGAGGATCTTCTTCATGGACCCATCCTCGGCAGAGATCACAAAATATGCCGCAAACGCTATGCTTGCCTCCAGAATCAGCTTCATGAACGAAATCGCACAGCTTTGCGACAAGGTGGGCGCAGATGTTCTTTCTGTCAAGGAAGGCATCGCCTCTGACAGGCGCATAGGGAGCTTTTTTCTGAACGCCGGCTGCGGCTACGGAGGCTCATGCTTCCCAAAAGACGTCCAGGCCCTTTGCCACATCGGAGAGGGACAGGGACTTGATATGACGATGGCCTCTGCAATAGACAAGGTAAACCGCAAGCAGAAAGAACTGCTGCAGATAATGGTAAGGGAAAAATTCGGCAACAGCATGGAAGGTCTCACTATCGCTGTCATGGGACTTGCTTTTAAACCTCATACCGACGATATGAGAGAGGCCCCATCCATATCCCTTATAAGGGGACTTCTCGACTGCGGTGCCTCAGTAAAGGCTTACGACCCCATTGCAATGGATCAGGCCGGGATGATCCTTCCCAAGGATGTCAGATATTCTGGCAGCATAGAAGAACTGCTCGAGGGAGCCGATTCTGCTGTTCTGGTAACAGAGTGGCCTGAGTTCAGATGTCTTGACTGGGAAAAACTGCGCCCGCTGATGAAAAGCATGATCCTTTTTGACGGCAGGAACATTTATGACCCATCGGAAATGCAGAAACTGGGTTTCGAATATTACTGCATAGGCAGGAACAGACGCCCTGCAAAATAACGTCAAATATCAAATATATAAAGACAGGCTTCGTAGTTCCGGAAAGCCTGTCTTTTTATTTAGTAAAAGCCTCTATGGAAACATACATAAAATTCAATACATAACAAAGAGAAGCGCGACCGCCGTACAAATAATACATGCGCAGTCGCCCTCTCTTTGTAAGAAAATTTATTTTAGATCCACCTTGTCTTCACAGGCTTACTCAGATTTAAAGAACATTGAGTCGCGGTAAATCTTCTCAATAACCTTATCATCCACTTCTATTGGTGCAAGTGAAAGCAGAAGTCCGAGTGAGGGAGTGTTCTGTGCAAGGTTCACAAGATGCATGATATCTTCTTCCTTGAAGCCTTCGTCAGAAAGCTTCTCTTTTGTCCCCATACTCACAAGCCATTTTTCAACTCCTGCGGCAGCTTTTGATGCTTCTTCAGGAACTCCCTTCAGCCCTGGAACTATCGCAGTAAGTATATCTGCAAATATTTTAGGAACTGCAGGGTAAGAAACTTCCACCACTGCAGGAAGTATCATTGCGAGTCCAAGGCCATGTGTAAGTTCAGGTTTTACACCCGAAAGGGGATGTTCCAGCGCATGGGTAAGATGCAGCATCCCGTTGTCAAATGCTATCCCGCCTATCATTGATGCATAGAGCAGATAATAACGTGCTTCGAGGTCATCAGGATCCTGCATTGCCTTAGGGAGCCATTCGTCGACTAACCTTATAGTTTCTTGTGCAAGAAGAATAGTGTAAGGTGATGCAACTTTTGATGTCGCAGCTTCAATAACATGGTTCACCGCATCTATAGAAACAAACTTAGTCTGTTCCGGCGATAGTTTTGTCATAAGAGCTGGATCGTCTATTGCATAGAGCGGATATATACAGTCATAAGCAATAGCCGGTTTGTAATCCTTCTCAGGAAGACTGACAACAGCAAATCGATTGACTTCAGAGCCTGTACCATGAGTCAGGTTAATAGCAACGATCGGAGCGGCTCTCTCTGGTGTGAATTTATACTCGTAAAGCTGCCTTGCATCATATTTAGGGTTCTCCATTAGTATTGCAACACTCTTACCCGTGTCTATGGGGCTTCCGCCACCTATAGCAATGACTGCTTGTGCACGGAACTCCCTGGCCAACGCTGTTGCCTCATCGACGGAATCAACAGTCGGGTTAGGCGTGACTTTATCGTAAAGCACATAGTCAATTTTGTTTACGTTAAATGCTTTTTTTACGACATCCCATGCACCGGTTTTTTTATATGATCCTCTCCCGCTTACAACAATTACTTTCGATATACCTTTTTTCTTAAGATCACCTAATATTTCAACTATTTTGTTGATCGCACCAACACCAAGATATGCAATAGTACGGCAGCGTATTTCGCGAACCTCATTAATTTTATTTTCTTTTTCCCACATAAGGAACACCTCCTGATTTTTTTAAATCACTAGATTGTGATTCAAGTAACTTTATGTTGTACAGATAGTACTTTATTTCACGTTGTTTGTCAAATGCGTATTTTTACTCATTTTTATTTATTATAATTTGTATAAATACAATTTATAGCATTTATAACTTGCATGTAGAAATTTTTGTATTCTATATATAAATACAGAACTGAGTAACTATTATTTACTCAACTTTCCCATCCATTGTTATTAGCGGATCCAAAACCTCTATTGTCCGTTTTTCTGCATGTTTTTGATCGGAAATGAAGTGAGAAAGTTGAGTTATTCAGAACAAGATGGACCGGTAAAATCAATCTCCGGTCCATCATAATTAACAGCATTCACCCTGCTGATCAATATTTAGTTAGTAATAACGCTTTTCTACCCTGCGGCCAAGCTTTAACATCGAAGCTGCCAAACTCTCCATAAGATACCATTTAACACGCAGTCCCGGCGGGAAATTCTGATTTTGATGCGCAGGATTGACAGCTTTGCCAATGAATAAATTAAGATCAGTACACTGTTCAATAAGTATTTTGGCCAATTTTGAAGTACCGTTTGAGGAATCAAGTTCATCTGTTATTTCCTGAGAAACAGGATCAAGAATATATTTATCGATTATCTCCAGTGTGTTCTTTATAGTCATGACACCTTCAGTTACAAGATCCATGCCCTTTATGTAAGCAGTAGGAGGAAAATCTGATTTTTCGCAATCAATATTTACAACCAAATCACGCTCCAGCTCACGTGCGAGTATCTCTGAGCTTGTACCCCCGCATACAATATGGATAGCATCCGTAGCAACAAAGTCTGAAACTATTCGGGCATCATCATTAGGGTCCTTTGGCGGGCCGGAAAAAATTGAAACATTCTGATGTTTCATTATATGTACAATTGAAACCGTAGTATCATCTCCGGGCTTACCTAAATAGAGATCTTTACATACACTTAAAACATTTTGAATTATTCTGGGCGGGGAAAGTTCTTTAACGCAAAGATTGCTTATATATTCTGCCAATGCATCCAGTCCCCAGCCGAAGCTAAGCGTTTCTCCCATTCCTGCCTGAGTCACTCCGTCACTTACGATAAAAAAATAATCACCTGAATATACGTCAAAATGGCTCTCTCGAACAGGTTTTCCCCCTATATTTTTCTCTACATAATCCAAAGAAACCTTTTCTCCGTTACGCACAAGTATACAAGGCGGGTTATCATATTCAACCAGATATCCTATGCCGTTATTTGATATTTGAAGGATCATAAACGTCGAATATGCAAGCCCTCTCTCTTTACAGACAGGCAGAGTGTGTGCAATAGTGTCGACAGTATCCTCTATAGCAGCACCCCTACTTATCATAGTAGAAATTATCTTTGAAGTGAGCGTTGAAAGAATATTGGCCTTTACACCGCTGCCCAATCCGTCAGAAAGAACCAGCAAAGCACTGTCTGCATTGTTTACCAACTGCACTCTATCGCCGCATAACTCCTCGTCCTTCTTATTAAGACTACTGTAGTAAGTCTCAATGCATAGTTTTTCCATTATTCTCTTTGCCTTCGTATATGATCAAATCTTTAAGCTTAGTAAGTGTTACCTTTGTCTCAGCTGTAGTTTCTCCGAGAAGACTTGCTATTTCCTGCGCTACTGTCATTTGTTTATCAATAACAGTCTGTGCCATATCCATGGTATCAAGCTTCATCTTATTGAGCAATTCATCTTCCCGCTCTTCACTTGTAATATCCTTAAGAAAGGCCACTGCAATATCTTGTTCAGGAATATAAACAATAGCCTGATTTACAATTATCCCCTGCCTGTCATAATGCACCTTGCAAAGCGGCTGCGATTCTTTGTTTCCGATTGCAACCGCAAAATCTACCGGATCAAGAAATTCATCTATACGACTGCCGACAATATCGTTTCTCGTTAGATTAAACAATCTCTGCGCGGCAAGGTTGCATTCAAGTATCATTAATTTATTGTCTATTGCTATAATATAATCTGGACTAACAGAAAGAGTAACATTAGAAAGTGTTTCGGAAATTTGCGTCATATACGGCATGCACATATTGAGCTCAGCCTTTTTCTGATATACGGCAATTGCCTTTTCACGGCAAGTTCGGTATCCGCAGCTTCCGCAGTTTAATTCTTGTTCAGGAGTATTTTTACCTATCTGCGCAAGAATATTACGTATTGTCTTCTCATCCGGGATATCCTGATGAAGTGCGTCCGGTTCAATTTCCCTGTTAAAAACGATGCCATCTATTGGAGGCTGTTTCTCTTTTTCCATCTTTTTTATATAACGACGCATTTCTAAGCTGAGACTAATCGGCTGGTAATCTGAGTCGGGTTTTTCCGGACCATTTATACAGCTTCCGTAACAGGTGCTGGCCTCTATAAAACAGTTATGTATCTTTCCATTATCCATCTCCTGAAGGAGTTCTGTAAGATCTTTTGTCCCCTGTACACTAATAAAAGTGTATTTTTCTTCCGCCAATGAACCTGGGCTAAGGTTCGATTTCACATCGTCAATAATCCCCCCATAAACAGGATATATTGAGGATGCTGTCGGAACATTTCCGAAATAGCCGTCTTCAAGGTCGGAAAGTAAAATGTCCTTTTCGCTTAGCCATGCAGCAAGTTGTTTAAATGTAACAACATGGTCTATATAGTGGGGCAATGAAATTCTTGCTTCTTCAATTTTTGATATACATGGTCCAAAGAACACTACAGATACATCTTCCCCCCACTCCTTAAATATCATCTGTCCGTGTGTTTCCATAGGAGAAAGGACTGGAGCGAGCTGTTTTGTCAGATTAGGAAAATATTTTTGAACCAAAAAAACTGTCGAAGGACAGCAAGTGGTTATCATGTTATCCATTATGCCTTCTTCAAGAATACGTGCATATTCCAGTGTAACAACATGTGCACCAACAGCAGTTTCTTCAACACCGTCAAAGCCAAGCTTTAGCAGTGCAGCTGCAAGTTTTAATCTATTTTCTGAACCAAACGATGATACATACGAGGGGGCAAGTGCGGCAACTTTTTTTATGGTTTTATCTTCCAGCAACTCTTTTACAATAGTAATATCGTTAATAAGAGATTTCGCCTTTTGAGGACAATTACGTATGCATCTGCCGCATAAAATACAGGCATCTTCAATCACTTCCACGTGATTTTCACTATATTTGATAGACTTGACCGGGCAAACCTTGAGACATTTATAGCAATTTTTACAGTTAGCTTTTGCAACATTGATATACTTCATGATTCAAGCCACCTCTTTATTTTGGTCTCAAAGAACTCAGCAATTTCATTGGGATTTACGGAGAACATATCATCTGCTATCTTTATCGAAACTTCTTCAGAAGGACACATACCCATGCAGAAAGATCCGCGGAGTTTGACTTGATTTTCAAGACATCGTTGTTTAATCAGAGAGTTAAGGACCACAACAATGTTGTTTGCCCACTTAAAATAGCAAAAACTTCCTAAAGATATAGCCACATCCAAATTACTCAGCTCCTAAAAGCAAAACCTTTCGTAAATATTATTATTGTGAACAAATTCACACAATGCCATTATTGCTTATTTAACTTTCACTTCAGACAATACATTAAGAAATCTTTATCTCACCTGGCCCTACAGCAAAATTTTGTTGGCATCAAGAATTTTTATTACAGTTAAGAATAAGCTTCCATTTGCCTTTACCGTATATCTGGTAAATTTTGGACCAGTCAGCCTGGCACGGTTTAAATTTGCATTACCAAATAACAGACAAAGATAATATAATATAGAAATCGGCTGATATATCATGAATATCTTTAAACCATTTATTACTGGCAGTTGCAGTTTCAGGGAGTTACCGACTGCCGTATAAAAATAAGAAAGGATTGATACAACTTATGACATACAGATCTAAAGAACTTGGGTTATTCTCAGGTAAAGGTTCATCATCACGCCGCGCGATATATAAGGGCTGCGGCTATGACGACGTTGATCTCAGCAAGCCTCTTATAGGAATAGTAAATACGGCCAATGACGCAGGACTCGGGCATGTGCATCTCGACAAGCTCGCAAACCGTGTCAGGTCAGGGATTTTACAGGCTGGAGGAACTCCTTTCGAATTCGGAACTATCGCTACTTGCGGCGCAGTACCTATCGGTATGCCCCATTTCAGGTATGAGCTCGTAATAAGAGATGTAATTGCATCTTCAGTTGAAATAATGACCGGTGTACAACTCCTGGACGGACTTGTACTTCTTGCATCATGTGACAGCATAATTCCGGGCGTGCTCATCGGAGGCATCAGGGCTGACGTGCCCTGCATAATGCTGACAGGCGGCCCACAGGAAGTTTTCAAAAGTAAAGGACGCAGCATAGTCATGAGCGAGCTTGATCAGCTCGTTTTCGGAGCGGACTATGCTAACGACGAGGCACGCGAGAAGATCCGTTACCTAGAGGACCACGTATGCCCCGGACCCGGTGCATGTTCCCTAATGGGAACTGCAAACACGATGCAGATACTTGCGGAAGGCCTTGGCATGGCACTTATCGGTTCTTCAACAGTCCCCGCAATGTCCGCTGAAAAAGAACGATACGCCACTCAGACAGGAAGACACATCGTCGAACTCGTAAAAAACAACATCAAACCTAAAGACATACTTACAAGGGAAGCACTCCTCAACGGAGTGATACTGACCATGGCGATCGCAGGTTCTACAAATGCAGTTCTCCATCTCCTCAGCATAGCCAGGGAAGTCGGAGTCAAACTTACACTGGATGATTTTGAAAAACTTTCAGAAACGATCCCTGTCATCAGCCGCGTGATACCTACAGGAAAAGCAACTGTCATCGACCTCTACAACGCAGGCGGAGTCCCGGCTGTAATGGGTGAGATGAGTGATTACCTAAACAGAGAGGCTATTACAGTTTCAGGGCATACTGTCGGAGAAATATGTGAAATGAGGAGATCATCTGACCATTCCACTCTTACAACAGTTAAAGATCCCGTTTTCGCAAACGGTGGAATAGCCGTTATCAAAGGCAACATCTCTCCAAACGGCGCTATATGCAGAACTACCACTATCTCTCAGAAGATCAGGGTCTTTGAAGGACCGGCCAGGGTCTTCCATTCGGATGAGGAAGCTCATTCTGCGGTCGTTTCAGGCAGGATCAAAAAGGGAGATGTCGTCGTGATCAGGTATGAGGGCCCAAGGGGAGCTCCAGGCATGAGAGAGATGATGATGACTACAGACGCACTTGTCGGTATTGGAATGGGGCAGGACGTTTTCGTTCTCACAGACGGACGTTTCTCAGGATTCACAGAGGGCGCGGCAATAGGCCACATCTCGCCTGAAGCTGCCGTAGGTGGCGTGATCGCAGTAGTTGAAGAGGGAGACAAGATCAAGATTGATATCCCTGCTCGTACTGTCAATCTTGATGTTCCTGGAGCGACAATAAAAGAGCGCCTTGCAAAATGGAAACTGCCTCTTAAAAAATCACGGGGAATACTTAGCATATACGCAAAAACAGCATTACAGGCACATGAAGGAGCTATGATAGATGACATAGTCGGATCGGAAGATCAGGTGACAGGATAACTCCCCTGTCACCTGATCTATTTTTTTTGAAAGGCGAAACAGCTTTCCATGTTAAATTGCACTCCTTTGTTTTAAAAATACCTACAAAGGAATCATTTTACAACTTAACAAAAGGGAACTAAAATTATTAAGTTGAAACAAACCTTCTGAGAGGGATTGATGTAATGCAGCTTTTCATAGAACAGCTTCTGAACGGACTCGCTGCCGGATCCATGTACGCTCTTATCACTCTGGGGCTGGCACTCATATATGGAGTGATGAAGATACTTCATGTTGCCCATGCTTCTGTCTATACAGCCGGAGCATATATGGGGCTCTTCATATACACCTCAACAGGCAGCATGCTTCTGGCATTTATCGGATCCATGATATTCTGCGCCATCATCGGCGTATTGATAGAACGGCTGATCTACTACCCACTTTTAAAATATCCTCCATACGTGCCCCTTATAAGCAGCATTGCGCTGCTCATAGCTATTGAAGAGCTATGCAGGCTCGTTGCAGGCCCAGAGGTACGAACATTCTCTGCCGATCTGCCCTTCCCCTCTTTATCAATATGGGGTGTGACCATCTCCTCCACTCTGGTAGCCGTATATTGTATTTCTTTTACAGTGCTGGTGCTGCTGTGGCTGCTTATGACAAAAACTGAACTGGGGCTTGCGATGAGGGCAGTATCGCAGGACATGGAAACAGCATCTTCCTTTGGTGTGAACACTCAGTTGACCATAGCTCTCACATTTGTTATCGGATCGGCTATCGCAGCAGTGGCAGGGATCCTTATCGGCATCTACTATAACCAGGTCTATCCGATGATGGGGCAGGTCCCCGCATATAAGACACTTGCCTTTATAGTAGTCGGCGGCATGGGGTCCGCTCCGGGAGCCGTACTTGCCTCAATGCTGCTGGGTCTTGCCGAGACATTCCTTATCGGTTACGCAAACATCCCGATGCCAAGGGATGCACTTGCTTTTATCGCCATGATAATTATTCTTATGTGGCGTCCCACCGGACTTATGGGAAAGAGATAGGGGAGGCGATATCATGAGTATCTACATGATAAATGTCGCAACACAGATAATCATCCAGGCCATTGCAGCCTGCGGCCTGAACATAATCGTAGGCCACGCCGGTCAGATATCACTGGGGCATGCAGCATTTGTGGGGATCGGAGCCTATTCGAATGCTATGCTCACGACTGCGGGCGGACTGACTTTCTGGCAGGCACTTCCCATATCACTTCTGATCGTTGGACTGATAGGACTCCTCTGCGGCCTTCCCAGTCTCCGTGTCAAAGAAGACTTTCTTGCAATTACGACCATCGGCATAAATTTCATCGTAGTTGCCATTTTCCAGTACACACCGGCATTGGGCGGAGCCCTCGGCATAGGTGGGATCCCAAATGTGGCGTTCTTTGGTTATGAACTTAAGGCCAGGGCCTTCTTCTGGTTCTGCCTCCTCTGTCTGTTGGCAGTACTGGCTATAAGCTGGTTTTTCACAAAATCCTGGCTTGGTCTTTCATGCTTCGCTATAAGGGAAGAAGAGACGGCCGCTTCAAGCATGGGGGTATCCCCCGTAAGGGCAAAACTTTCTGCTTTTGTGTTGGGGACCCTGATGGCAGGACTTTCAGGGATCTTATATGCCCACTACATGAAATTTATCAGCGCTGATTCATTCACCTTTCCATTTTCTGTAACATTGCTTTCCATAGCAGTGGTCGGCGGTCTGGGAACACTTTTGGGACCTGTTGTCGGGGCTGTTGTACTGGGTATCCTTCCTGAGGTGTTCAGGCCCCTGGTCGATTACAGGATGTTCCTTTACGCCGCTCTCCTGCTCATGATGATAAGATTCCTGCCCGGCGGACTTCTGGGCGGTTCAGACCTTCTCTCAGTAAAGAACCTCAGAAAAAGAAAAGCCGCAGCAACTAAAGGAGGTGGCAAAATTGACCGATAAGATCCTTTCAGTCAAAGACCTCTCTATTAATTTCGGAGGACTGAAAGCACTCGACAATGTCAGTTTTGATATCGGCCGGAAGGAGATCCTTGGACTGCTCGGACCTAACGGAGCAGGCAAGACCACCTGTTTCAATATGATCTCAGGAGTTTACAAACCTACATCAGGCGAGATATACCTTAACGGAAAAAGGACAGACGGTATGTCTCCACACCAGATGGCCGCATTGGGAGTAGGAAGGACATTTCAGGTCGTAAAGCCTTTCAGCGGGCTAACTGTTGAAGAAAATGTGATCGTATCGCTTGGGATGCCTCAATACAACAAATTCATAAAATCGTGGAAATTCTGGAACACTCTGGCCAATAAAAAAGCTGCCGAAAATATATTAAAAACCGTAGGTCTGGATGGAGAGGCCTCTGTTAAAGCAGGATTGCTCCCATTGGGCAATCTTCGCAAACTTGAGATAGCAAGAGCCCTCGCTCTTGACCCCACCCTCCTGCTTCTTGACGAATGCTTCTCAGGGCTGAGGCATGAAGAGATCCAGATCGTTGAAGATCTGATCAGGCGGATCAGGGAACAGGGAGTCTCTATCCTTCTCATCGAACACAATATGCGTGTTGCTATGGGGATCTCTGACCGTGTCGTCGTTCTCGATCACGGGAGGAAACTAGCCGAAGGCACTCCTTCCGAAGTCTCCGCTGATCCGGCAGTGATAGAGGCATATCTGGGGAAAGGAGAGACTGCTGATGTTGCTTGAAGTAAGTGATCTCTCAGTTTCATACGGAGACATTGAAGCCGTTCACGGAATAAGTTTCCATGTTGAAAATGGGGAATTTGTGTCAATAATCGGAGCTAACGGCGCGGGGAAAACAACTACTCTCAGGGCTCTTATGGGGCTGCAGAACGTTAAGTCAGGCAAAATACTGTTTGATGGAACTGATATTACAGATATGCCCGCGCATAAAAGAGCGAACCTAGGGATAAGGATAGTTCCGGAGAGAGCAAGGTGTTTTCCGCAGCTCACAGTATATGAGAACCTGAGGATGGGTGTATACGGAAAATCCTCATCGCTGAAGAATGAGCTCGGAAGCATATATGAACTTTTCCCGATACTTAAGGAGAGAAGCGATCAATATGCCAACACACTTTCAGGGGGAGAACAGCAGCAGCTGGCCATAGCACGTGCCCTGGTCTCGTCTCCTAGGCTGCTTCTCGTCGACGAAGTATCGATGGGACTTATGCCGAAACTGGCAACACAGGTATTTGAGGTCCTCAGATCACTGAATAAAGATAAAGGACTTACAATCCTTCTTGTTGAACAGAATGCCCTCTCCTCATTGAAAATTTCAGACAGGGGATACGTCCTGGAAACAGGAAATATCGAGATTGAGGGGCTCTCGTCAGACCTCATAAATGACGACAGGGTCAGGGAAGCATATCTGGGTTCATAAAATTTGTGCGTTTCGGCAGGTCATTCGTGATCTGCCTGATCAATTTAAAGGGGGAGTCATAATGAGTAAATTTTTCAAATCTATCGCACTTGTTTCATGTCTTGCAATTCTTTGCTTCTGCGGGACTGCATTTGCAGCAGAGACAGTAAAGATCGGTATGCTCGCTCCACTGACGGGATTCGCAGCTGCTGACGGGTTCAGTGCATATGAATCAGTCAAGCTGGCAGTTGAAAAAGTCAACGCCGAGGGCGGAGTTCTTGGGAAAAAGGTCGAACTGATCTGCTATGATGACGCTGCAGACCCAAAGCAGTCAGTGCCTCTCGCACACAAACTTATCGGGCAGGACAGGGTCGTAGCATTCGTAGCCGGCTCATACAGCCTTCCCACACGCGCTGTATCCGCTATTTTCAACGACTCCGAGATACCGCTGGTATCAGCTTATGCGCTCCATCCTGACATCACCAAGGGAGACTTTACATTCAGGAACGGCTTCCTCGGCACAGTTGAGGGAAAGGGCGCCGCTTACACTGCAGTAACTATGCTCAAGGCTAAGAAAATAGCTCTCATAGTCAGCGACAACGACTTCGGAACGACACTCACACAGGGTTTTGAAGAGTTCATGAAGGATCATCCCGAAGCGAAGATCGTATCTCTCCAGAAATATCCGATGAGTGAAAAGGATTTCAAACCTTATCTTTCAAAGATGAAGGCTGCCGAGCCCGATGCGGTATTCTTCAGCGGATACTATTTCCAGGTCGGTCCCGCAATGAAACAGGCCAAAGAGATGGGCATAAAAGTCCAGTTTATTGGAGAAGAGGGCGCTGACTCTCCCAAAACGATCGAGATCGCCGGTAACGCCGCCGAAGGTTTCATAATGGTCACAAACCTTAACAGGGATGACAAACGCCCATTCGTCCAGGAATTCCTGAAGGCATACCGCAACCGTCACAAGATCGAACCCGACATGGTCGGAGCCTCTGCCTATGACGGATTTATGCTTCTCGTAAACGCGATCAAACAGGCAAAGACAACTGATGGGCCTGCTGTGGCAAAAGCCCTGGCGAAGACAGCAAATTATGACGGCCTCACAGGACTCATCAAGGGCTTCACTCCTGAAGGCGAAGTTGTAAAGCCGGTCCAGGTGCAGACCGTCAAGAACGGCCTGTTCCGTTACTACGGCGTAATTACAGATCCCAAACTCATCACGCCAAGCAAATAGAATTTAACATTGCATTAAGCAAAGAGCCGGTCTCTCTTTTGAGACCGGCCCTATTTTTATATTTTCTTTGCTCCGAGACCTTTGACAAGCGCCTTTGCGGTCGGTGTAACTGCCAGGCCGCCCTTTGACGTCTCCCTCAGCGAGGGAGGGATAGATCTTCCTATCTGCCCCATCGCGTCAATGACTTCGTCAGCGGGTATCAGCGAAGTTATCCCGGCAAGTGCCATGTCAGCCGCCAGTGCGCCGACAGCAACAAGGAGACCGTTCCTCTTGATGCAGGGAGACTCAACAAGCCCTCCGACAGGATCACAGACCAACCCAAGTACGGACTTCAGGGTCAGGGCGACGGCATTCGATACCGCTTCGCATGATCCTCCCTGAAGATATACAAGCGCGGCAGACCCCATTGCGGCAGCAGCTCCGCACTCTGCCTGGCATCCGCCCTCCGCACCGGCAAGTGTGGCTC
>Ga0265294_10004616_pt1 | contig 17155 bp, 12 predicted proteins | sample MunlanPumphouse3_FD_192504 | JGI IMG/M metagenome (GOLD analysis project Ga0265294, IMG submission 192504) | Groundwater microbial communities from a municipal landfill in Southern Ontario, Canada - Pumphouse #3 | ecosystem: Environmental > Aquatic > Deep subsurface > Groundwater | place...
GTAATAAAAAAAATATTTTTTTGATTCTTATATTTATATCTTTCATCGTAACATTTTAATAAATAGAGTATTAACTGTTTGTGTATAGAGGGTAGATTCACAATTATAAATTTAGCCACATAGAATAATAATGATCCTAAAAGTTTTTTTGCGAGTAAAATTTCAAGTTTTTTACTTAAAAGGGGAGTTGGGCTCCTTAGCCATATGATTATATATCAATTTATCTAAGATTTTAGGCATCCATTTACTTAAAAATACTGTTAATTTACCTTCTTCAAAAGTCATTATTATTTTACGTTTTCTTTTTATAATACCTTTTGAAATGATTTCTGCACATTTTTCCGCACTCATCATATTACTTTCATCGCGAGGTGTTTCACCCTGTTGTTTTCCATCGGCAACTAAAGCACTTAATCTAACATTTGAAGCTGTAAATCCAGGTGCTGCAACTAATACATGAAGTCCTTTTTTAAGGTTTTCTATCCTTATGGTATCTAAAAAGCCTCTTACAGCGAATTTACTGGCAGAATAAGCTGTTCTTCCAGGAAGACCTATATAACCAGCTATAGAAATAATACCTACAAGGCTACCTTTAGATTTTTGTAAATAAGGAAGGGCAAATTTAGTACAATATACTGTTCCCCAGAAGTTTACATTCATAAGATCTCTTATAACTGATAGTTTAACATCATCAAAAATAGCTCTCATTGAGATTCCTGCATTATTAATAAGAACATCAATTTTGCGAAAATCTTTAATTGTAGTATTTATAAGATTCTTACAATCAAGTTCCTTAGTAACATCACATTTTATATATGTAATTTGAGTGGAGAATTTTTTTTCAATATCATTTTTTATCTCTTCAAGTTTTTTGGTATTCCTTGCAGCCATTGAAATTTTAGCACCCTTAGACGCTAGATTATAAACTAAAGCCTTGCCAATTCCAGATGAAGCTCCCGTGATTATTACAACTTTGTCTTGCATAATTTATTTTTTTCAATTTGTATGTATATTTGAATTAAAATATATCTTGTTTTCATACTTATACGTATATTACAAAAATAGTAAAAAATGTCATAATTATATAGAATATTGAGATTTAACAGAAAAAAAAGGTAGTTTTATTAACATAATATAAATTATAGGACAAAAGGTTTGAAGGAATTTTAACAATACCTCTCATAAGCTTTCAAAGGTTGATTTCTATACTCCCCCATATATAGCATTGTTGTTGGGCTAATTTATATTATAAAACAAAAAGATAGACTCAGTTTGAATCTATCTTTTTGTTTTATAATTTTGGGGATTTATAAGCTTTTAAGAGTTTCTATAACTTCTTTGTACTTAGTCATATATTTAGCATCTTTATCTCTTAATCTAAAATATAATTCTTTTAAGATAATTAAAGAATTCTTGTCCTTAGGTCTTAGTTTTCTAGCTTTTTCAAAATACGGAATTACTTTAGCAAATTCTGTATAAACTGTTTCCAGACCTGCATTATATTTTTTAATGTCTTGGATATCTTGAACTTTTTTAAGTAAATCATTAACTTTATTAAGTTCAATATTTCCTAGGCTATATTGTGCAACAAAATCATCTGGTTTTAGCTCTAATGTCTTTCTATACATAGCCTCTGCCTTTTCTGGTTCGTTAATTTTGTCATATAGACTACCCTTTGCCTCATAATATGAAGCATTTTCAGGATTTTGTTTTATAGCAGCATCTAGATATTGTTCCGCTTTTTCTGGTTCACTTCCAAGTAAATAATAGTTAATAAGTTCAATTAACATATATTCATTTTCAGGATATTTTTCAAAACCCTCTTGTAGTACCTTTAAAGCCCCCTCTCTATCTCCTTTTGTTTTTAGAACGTTTGATAAAATAGCATAAGTTTTAGCTGGCTCATAATTTAATTTTAATGTCTCTCTACAGTATTTTTCTGCTACATCATACATGGAAGCACGTTGAGCAGCAATAGCAGTATTGTAAATAACCATTGTATCTACTGTAGCTGCTTGTCCCTCTGTAACAATATCGTTATTTTCTAAGGCTAATACTTTTTCAAAAGCACCAACAGCTTCTGCAAATTTTTCAGCATTGTAATATTCTATAGCCTTATTCGTATAATCGATAATTAAATTTTTATACTGAGGTTTTAATTTTTTAGTGAAATGTTTCTTTTCATCTAATTTAATAACTTCTTGGAAGGCATCCCAAGCCTTAGTCAATGGATCAGAATCCAACTTTTTGTAAATTTCTATTTGACTCTCAGCAATGGCTTGATAAATCTGTCCTTTAACAAAATAAGCTTTAGCATATGTAACACATTTTTTATGCTGGATAGCCATGTCAATTAACTTTTTGGCTTGATCCAGTTTTCCAGAGGTTAGATAGCTATTAGCTTGAGTAACTTTACCTTTTTGAGCAAAACTCATGCTTGCACAAAAAATCAATACTAATAATAAAGATAATTTTCTCATACTAAAAAATTTATATAATACAATATTTATAATTGAGACTTGATAATCTCGTTAGTTATTTCTTTTTTGAACTTAGCAATTTTTAAGCCAAGTTGGATAATTTGTAGGAACTAAAATAGTTCCTACAAATTATATTTAAAAGTCAAATTCGCCTTGTTCTGCTTTATCATCAGTATCATCTATTGACGAATTATCTTTTTTATCATTATTCTTTTCTTCAGATATTTCTGAATTTTTTGAGTCTTCAACGTTATCATCTTCTTTTGGATTCATATTGTTAGAAACATCATCTGGTATAGTATTATTTTCACCATCTGTATCCTCAGGTGAGTCATTTTCATCAGTAGGGTTTGTTATTCTGGCAACTGCAGCAATAGAATCATCTTCTTTTAGTTCTATAAGTTTAACACCCTGAGTATTACGACCCATTACTCGTAGTGAATCTACATCAAGACGTATAGCTATCCCCGATTTATTAATAATCATAAGATCATTACCATCAACGACATCTTTTAATGCTATTAACTTACCTGTTTTGTCTGTAATATTTATGGTTCTAACACCTTTACCACCACGGTTAGTTATTCTATAATCTTCAATACTGGAACGTTTACCATAACCATTTTCAGATACAACAAGAACGTCAGATTCATTAGATTTGATACAAATCATACCAATAACTTCATCTCCTTCAGGAACAATTATACCTCTAACACCAGTAGCAGTTCTACCCATTGGTCTAACTCTAGTTTCATGAAATCTAATAGCTTTACCAGATTTAATAGCAATCATAATATCACATTCGCCATTGGTTAATCTAGCGTCGATTAGTTGATCTCCCTCACGGACAGTAAGAGCATTTACACCTTTTTGACGTGGGCGTGAGTAAGCTTCAAGAGTAGTTTTTTTAATAACTCCAAATTTGGTACATAGTACTATATAATTTGTGTTGATATAATCTGCATCCTTAAGACTTAAGGTATTAATATATGCTTTGACCTTATCACCTGGCTCTATATTTATAACATTCTGTATAGCTCTACCCTTAGATTGTTTACTGCCTTCAGGAATTTCATATACATTAAGCCAGAAACATTTACCCTTTTCTGTAAAGAACAGCATAGTATTATGCATAGTAGCCATTATCATATGCTCTAAGAAATCTTCATCTCTGGTAGCTGAACCCTTACTTCCTATACCACCTCTATGCTGTACTCTATAATCAGTTAAAGGAGTCCTTTTAATATACCCCATATGAGAAATAGTAATTACCATTTCTTCATCTGCATAAAAATCTTCAGGATTAAATTCTTCAGATGAATAAACTATATCAGTTCTACGTTCATCTTTATACTTATTCTTTATTTCTAATAATTCATCTTTCACTATTTGCATTCTCATAGTAAAATCAGATAGTATCTCTCTTAAATGAGCTATAACTTTTTCTAATGCTTCGTATTCTAATCTAAGTTTATTTTGTTCAAGTCCAGTTAACCTTCTTAATTTCATTTCCACAATAGCTGTAGCCTGAATATCCGAAAGATTAAAACGAATTATTAAACTATTTTTGGCTTCATCAGGAGTTTTAGAAGCTCGTATAATTCTAATTACTTCATCAATATTATCAGAGGCTATTATTAATCCTTCTAATATATGAGCTCGTTTTTCAGCTTGTTTAAGTTCGAATTTAGTACGTCTTGTTATTACCTCATGACGATGCTCAACAAAATAATGGATTAACTGTTTTAGATTTAATAATCTTGGACGTCCCTTAACTAAGACTACGTTGTTTACATTAAAAGAAGATTGAAGTGCTGTGTTTTTTAATAAAGAATTTAAAACGACATTTGATACAGCATCCTTTTTGATATCAACAACGATGCGCATACCATTTCTATCTGATTCATCATTAATATTAGAAATTCCGTCAATTTTTTTAGAGTTGACAAGATCCGCAATTTTTGTAATTAATTCAAGTTTATTAACCTGATAAGGAATTTCATGAACAATAATTTTTTCTCTTCCATTAGACATAACCTCTATAGAAGTTTTGGCACGTACTACTATCCTACCTCTACCAGTTCTATAAGCATCTCTTACACCGCCATAACCATATATTGTACCTCCTGTGGGGAAATCAGGAGCAATTATAATATTAGAAAGCTCGTCTATAGTAATATCATTATTATCAATATAAGCATCAATAGCATCAATAGTATCAGCTAAATTGTGAGAAGCCATATTCGTAGCCATACCAACAGCAATACCAGATGCACCATTTATGATTAAATAAGGTATTCTCGTAGGAAGTACTGTAGGCTCTTTAAGGGTTTCATCAAAATTAGGTAACATATCAACCGTATCTTTCTCTAAATCAATTAACATGTCCTCAGCGACTTTAGTCATTCTCGCCTCAGTATAACGCATAGCAGCAGGGCTATCACCATCTACTGAACCAAAATTACCTTGACCATCAACTAATGTATAGCGTAAAGACCAATTTTGAGCCATACGAACCATTGCCATATATACAGAACTATCACCATGGGGGTGATATTTACCCATTACCTCTCCAACAATTCTAGCTGACTTTTTAAAAGGTTTTCCCGATGTTAATCCTAACTCACTCATTCCAAATAACACTCTACGGTGTACAGGTTTTAACCCATCACGAACATCTGGCAAAGCTCTCGAAACAATAACCGACATTGAATAATCAATGTAGGATTTTTTCATTTCTTCTTCGACATTAATTTTAATAATTTTTTCTCCAGAATTTTCCATTCAATTATATTTTTATTTTCTATTTATTCCAAAATAATGATTTTCAGATATGTTTTCTGATAATTTTATAAATATTTTGTCTGTTTTTTTTAACAGAAATACCTTCCCTTAAAACATTACAAATATAGTAAATTCAACCATAATAATTAAGCTTTTTTCAACAAATATTATAAAATCAGTCCCAAAAATAACTATTTTATACTACTTTCTTTATAGGGAGAAGTTTTACTGCTTAAAATATTGATATGTTGATTGTTATATAATGATTTCTTGTGTATCATAAGCTAGAGTGACATTAGCTGGAAGTTCTTCTGAAACATCTTTGTATAAACCCATTTGGTGTCCTATGTGAGTAAGATAAGCATGTTCTACATTTAGAGATTTAATGATCCCTAAAGCCTCATTTAGACAAAAATGTGCAGGATGTGGTTCTTTTCTCAAGGCATTTATTATTAGCGTTTTTGTGCCTTTAAGAAGTTCCATTGATTCTTCTGGTATGTAACTACCATCCGTTATATAAGCAAAATTTCCTATTCTGTAACCATATATCCTTAGTCTATAATGTATTATAGGTATTGGAATTATTTTAATATTATCTATATAGAAAGGATTATCATTTACCAAATGCAATTTAATTTCCGGAACTCCAGGATATTTATGTTCTGTAAAAGCGTATGCAAAATCATTTTTAATAGTCTTTGTGGTTTGTTCTGAAGCGAAAACATCAATTCCAAGTTCATTTTTATCTTGATAATAATTGAAAGCCCTTACATCGTCCAATCCTCCTAAATGATCTTTATGTTCATGAGTTATAATAATAGCTCTAATTGAGTCTACATTTGCACGCAATATCTGAGTCCTAAAATCAGGTCCTGTATCGATTATTATCCTTTTATTATTAATTTCTATCATTATGGAACTTCTGTATCTCTTGTCTTTTAGGTCGCTTGATTTGCATACTTTGCAATGACACCCTATGACAGGTATTCCTTGAGAAGTTCCGCTTCCTAAAACTGTTACTTTCATTTTCAATATAACTCTAAATTTAAGGTTCTAATTAACCTTATTAAGCTGAACTTTTATTTTAAGTACAAATGTAGCATTTATTTGTCAAAAAATATATCTTTGCAAATAAAAAATTATTACTTTTAATATGGGACAAATATATTTAATACCAAATTTATTAGGAGATACAGAGATTGAAACAGTAATTCCATCATATGTTGTAGAAATAATAAAAGGACTTAAGATCTTTGCTTCTGAGAACCCTAGAAATACCCGAAGATTCTTAAAAAAAATAGATAAAACAATTGATGTTAATTTAATTACTTTTTTAGAATTGAGCGAACATACCGACATTTCAGAGACAGAAACTTATTTAAAATATTTAAAAAAAGGAAATATAGGTATTATTTCAGAGGCAGGTTGTCCTGGAATTGCTGATCCAGGTGCAGATCTAGTAAATTTAGCACATAAACACAACATAAGCGTAATACCATTAGTTGGTCCCTCTTCTATATTATTAGCATTAATAGCCTCTGGATGTAATGGTCAAAAATTCTCTTTTAATGGTTATCTTCCTATCAAAAATAATGAACGTACTAAGGCTATAAAAGATTATGAAAGACAATCTTTTATAGAAGATAGAACGCAAATTTTTATAGAAACACCATATCGAAATAAAAAATTATTTGATGAACTTACAAAAAGTCTTAAATCAGAAACATTACTAACTATAGCTTGTGATATAACAACTTCAAATGAATATATCAAGACAAATAGTGTGATAAATTGGAAAAATAACTTTCCTAATATAGAAAAAAAACCTTGCATATTTATTATATATGCTTCAGAACTAAAAAAATAGGACGCTTTTAACTATTTAATAATTTTAAAGCTAAACTATCTGTATATAAAAAAAGACGAGTTTAGATACTTATATTTTAAAGCCAAATAATCTATACGTTTTTAAAAGATTTACAATTTTAATTTATTGAATTATGGTTATTTATATGTTTTAAAGGCAAAATTAATTTGATAAAATACAATGATTTCTATGCTTTTAAGGGGCGATTAATAATAAGGAAATTATATTAAGTTTGAAAAAATTATTAAAAAAATAAAAAGGTTAGATTTTGGTTCTAACCTTTTTAATTTTACCTGATGTCCAATTCTTAAATAAGTTTACAAAAACTTATTTAAAAATAACACATGATTTTAAAGAATCCAAATTTATTCATTAACGATATTCATTTCGTCTATTAATCTAGTATCACCAGCAAATTTGTCAATAATGAATAGTGCGAATCTTATATCTATTGCTATATTTCTACAAATAGATTCATTAAATTCCATGTCAGACATTACTCCATCCCAAGCTCTATCAAAATTGATTCCAATAAGTTCTCCTTTGTCATTTAGCACAGGACTTCCGGAATTACCACCAGTAGTATGATTAGAAGCTAAAAAGCAAATAGGAACCTCTCCATTTTGAGTATAATTTCCAAAATCCTTAGCAGATAAATCTCTTAATTTTTGAGGTACATTATAATCATAAATATTTGGATTATCCTTTTCCATTATTCCTTTTAAGGTTGTATAATATTTATATTCAATACCATCCTTTGGTTCGTAGCCTCCTATTTCTCCATAAGCTATCCTAAGGGTAGAATTAGCATCTGGATAAAAATGTTTCTCTGGCATCATTTCCATTAAACCTTGTATCCACAATTTATTTAGTGAATGAAGTTTAGCATCTATTATATCTGATTTAGGTTTTATGTTTGCATTTCTAAAATCAAGGATAGAATTGACTATTTTGACTATAGGATCTTTAGCTAAAGAATTTAATGATTTTTGCGAACTCTTTTTTACGAATTCTGAAAATTTTATTCTATTGGAAAAAATAGATTTTGAATATGTTTTATCAACAAAGTTGTTTATATCCTTAGAGTTATTTAGCTTATTAAACAATTCGGGGGTCCACTCTTCGCTCATGTTCTCTTTATAAAGATTTAGCATGGCCATCATAATCTTTTTATCTGTATTTAAATCAAAATTTTTATAAAATTCTTTAGTGGCATTGATGATATTGTCTTTATTTGCATCATATTTTTTAAAATCTAATGCTTTTATTGTATTCATAAAAGAGGAAACAAATCTAATAATTTCAGCTCCTGAATAAGCAGCTTCTTTTATATAAGCATCTGCTAAAGCAATATCTTTTCTCTCTTTGTATAATTTAGCAAAGTTACTGACTAAATTTTTATATTTAGGTTTGTCCATACTCCACTTGACAAATTTGTCTTCTAATTTTTGTTTTGTTTTAATGGTATTGAACCTTTTTAAACCTTGAATTTCACCCTTCCATCTTTTCCATGAATTGGCTACAGAAGCTGCTTTGGAAGCATACATAATTCTTAACAAGTCATTAGATGCCATAGTATTATTAATAATATTTAATTTTGCAGTACGTATAGCAATTTTTGCGGGATTTGCAATGTTTTGAGTTTGATCAATAGCAAATGAAGTTAAATATTCATTAGTAGTTCCAGGATAACCAAATACCATAGTGAAATCTCCTTTATTTAGATCTTTAGTAGATATTTTTAAAGATTGTACTGGAACATAAGGTTTATTATTAGGAGAATAACGAGCAGGTTCATTATTTGAATTTGCATATATTCTTAACATAGAAAAATCTCCAGTATGTCGTGGCCACATCCAATTATCGGTATCACCTCCAAATTTACCTATGGCTGAAGGTGGTGCTCCAACTAATCTAACATCTTTATATATTTTAAATACACTCATAAAATACTGATTACCATTGAAATATGGTTTGATACTTACTCTTAAATTTGTACCTTGTTCAGTTTTTTTGACAATTTCTTTTACTATAAGGTTTATTTTTTGAATTTTTTCTTTTTCTGAAAGATTTGAGTTTATTTGTTTATTAATAAGATTCGTAACATCCTCCATTCTTACTAGAATAGATGCTGTTATTCCAGGATTAGCAAGTTCCTCGGCATTGGACATAGCCCAAAATCCATCTTTCAAATAATTTCTATCAATAGTACTATGTTTTTGAATCATATCAAAAGAGCAATGGTGATTAGTAATCATAAGTCCATTATTACTGATTAATTCCGCAGAACAAAAATGATGGAAAGGTTGTCCTTTTATTCCAAGTCCCACAATAGCGTCTTTTAATGATGCGTGATTAATAGAATAAATGTCCTCAGCAGTAAGCTTAAAACCCTTACTCTGCATTTGTTCAATTGTGTATTTTTTAAGCAGAATTGGAATCCACATACCTTCATCTGCTTTACATACAAAAAATGACGACATAAAAATCATCGTCAATAATAAAGTTTTTAGTTTCATACGATTAATTGTTTTGTTAGTAAATATACCATATTAAGTATATATCTGCGTTAGTTATTATTATATTTTGATATTATTAAGTTTTAATACTGAATAGATAGCTTGGCACGGCAACCCCATAACATTATAATATGAACCTTCTATTTTTTTTATACCTATATATCCTATCCATTCTTGAATGCCATAGGCTCCAGCTTTATCATAAGGTTTAAATTTATCTATATACCACTCTATTTCAGAATCGCTAAGATTATCAAAAAATACTTTTGTATCTACAGAAAATGTTTTTTGCCAAATATTCGTGGTAAAAGATACTCCTGAAGTTACAATATGACAATTATTTGATAGGCTTTTTAAAATATTAAAAGCATCTTTTTTATCTAGTGGTTTGCCAATAATTTTATCATTAATTCTAACAACAGTATCTGCTGTTAATAATAGTTCATCATCTTTTAGCTCAGATTTAAAAGGCTCTGCTTTTAATTGTGATAAATATCCTGCGACATCTTTTGTTGCGATATCTTGAGGATAATTTTCTTTTACATCTTTTAATCTAAGTTCAAAATCAAATCCCATATCATTAAGTAACTTTTGTCTTCTGGGAGATGATGATGCTAAAATTAATTTATATTTTTTCAATTTTTAAAATTTTAGTATTACTATTTGCTTTTTTATTAATTTAAAACTTGATATTTATAAATATTTCTATATGTTTTCTACTAATTCATATAGGAATGATCTAAGTATTTGTAGTAGATGTTTTTTATATTACATACTTCTCACATAGCAAGACGTATCAGCCCATTTTCCTTGCACTCTCAAAGTTTGAGACATAACATCTCTTACGCAACCATTCCCTCCATCGGCATCTGAAATATAATCTGAGATAGCTTTAATTTCTTCGCAAGCATCTTTAGGACAAACGGGAACTCCTATTTGCTGCATACAAGTATAATCAGGAATATCATCTCCCATATATAATATCTCTTCTTTTTTGAGATTATATTTTTCCATAAGTTCAGTTAAAGCTTCAAGCTTGTTCTCCTGTTTAAGATATATATCTTTTATTCCTAATTTTGTATATCTTTCAGCAACACCTGGAGCTCCTCCACCCGAAATTATAGCTACAACATAACCTTTTTTTATGCAGTACATTATAGCGTATCCATCTTTTGCACACGAAGTTCTTATTAATTCCCCATCTTCAGAAAGACTTACAAATTGGCGGGACAAAACACCATCGATATCGAAAATAAAAGCTTTTACTTTTTTGAGTTTATTTTTAAAAAATTCCATATAAATTATTTTGACTTGTATTTTTAGATAAAAAAACTAACACTTAAAACTAACGCAAAGTTAGTTTATTAATTTAATATTACAAAACCAAGGTTTCTATAAGTTAAGAATGTTGTGAGCTGAAATTAATAAATTGATCTAGAATTAATAAATTTTGAAATGATTTCATATAATTCTCTTAGTTCTGGCTTATTCTTAAGTAAATCTTTATGAGCACTCATAATGTTTTTGTCACCTCTTACAGCTGGACCAGTTTGGGCATCTATGGGAGACATAGTCTTTATTTTCTTAGCAGTTTCTTCAATTAAAGGATATAATATATCAAAAGAAATATCATCTTCAGTCAGTAATTCATCAGCCATAGAATACATACTATTTACAAAATTGCATGCGAATACAGCTGCCAAATGAAGTTTTTTTCTAGCACTAAAATTTAGAACCCTCACGTCGCAGGATAAATTTCTAGCTATAAATAGGATTATATTTTCCACCTTTTTGCTCGAGCCCTCAATACATATTGGTATATTTTTAAAGCTTAATTCTCTTTCTTTTGAAAAAGTTTGTAAAGGATATATATTCCCATAATTACTTGAATAATTCTCAAATATAGAAATAGGTAAACTACCAGAAGTATGAAGTAGTAGGGCCTCTTTATTGATATTAAGATTTATTAAGAAATCCTTTAATGCATCATCCTTTATACAAAAAATATAAATATCACAATCTTTATAAATCTCATCAATATTAGAAGTATAGGCTATACCGGTTTTTTCTCCGAAATCTCTAGCTGACTTATTTGTTCTACTATATATTTGACATAAATTTAATCCAGATTTTATTAACTCAGGACCGAGATGCTGAGCCACGTTACCAGCACCTATTAGGGCTATTCGTTTGTCTTTTATATCAGTATTAGCTATTATCGTAGTATCTGTATTAGTCATTATAGTAGGATATATTTTTAGGAACAATTTTACCATCATTCAATAATGATTTTAATCTTTTGCATGCGTTAATAATGTCTACCGTAAATTGAGATGCGACTAGTACTAATGTACCATTTCTAAATTCCAGATTTCTATAATCATTATCTTTATTATTTTTTATTAAAAGTAAATCCCCACTAGGAATAAATGTATGAGTCATTTGATTTCTCAATTTATCATATAATTTGTTATCTACATTCAATATTCTATATCTTCCACCAAATAAATATCTTACACTCCTATCAAATCTCTTCATTGACTGACCTTTTGCTTTCATAGGTTTTTTGTCTAATAAAGCACCTAGTACTTCAATAGTTTGTCCTAAAATAACAAAATCTACAATAGACGTATCTGCTTTTTCTAAATTAATTAATTCTTTACAAATTACTTCATCTAAAAATTTATTAATTTTCTCTATTTGTTCAGTTTTTTGCATATAAATACCTTTATTTTAGGTGAAAAACTTGTGCTAAATACAAACATACGACTAATAACTAAACGTTCAAAATTTTTAGCTTAATTCATTAAAAAAAATCCTATTTAATGTATATTTTTTATAACTTTGTATGTCCATTTTAGAATTTTGGATTATTTTCAAATTGATTAAAATACAACTAAAAAAGTAAAAGAAATGATTTTATATAATGGAAAAACTTTTAATAATGAAGATATTGATATTAAAAAGCTTGAAAAAGAATATTGCATTTATGAAGTAATACGTATCTTTAAAGGGAAACCTATCTTTTTAAATGATAATATAAATAGACTTAAGAATTCTTTAAATAAAGCTAATATTAATTTCGATGTAGATCATTCAAATCTGAGATCAAAATTAGATTTATTAGTGCAGAAAGACAATGTTAGTGATGGTAATTTTAAATATATATTACACATAACAAATATCAATTCTATAGATGAAATACTATTTCAGATTCCTCATAATTATCCCTCCGAAGAAAATTATAAAAGTGGAGTTAATACCGTAACATATCATGCTGTTAGGCAAAATCCAGAAATTAAGTATATAAATAACACTCTTCGCGAGGATACAAACAAACTAATTAAAGATTTAAATATTTTTGAAGTAATACTTTTTGATGACAGCAATATCATAACAGAAGGTTCCAGATCAAATATATTTTTTATAAAAGATGATATTGTATATACAGCTCCACTAACCTATGTACTTCCAGGTACAAATAGGAAAAGAGTCATAGAAATATGTAAAAAATTAAATATAAAGCTCATAGAAAAACCTATATACCTTAAAGATGTAGATAAATATGATTCATCATTTATAACAGGTACATCTCCTCTTGTTTTACCGATAAAAAAGATTGACAAAATAGCTATGAATGTAAAAAATAAATTAACACAGCAGATAATGAAAGAATATTTACGAATTGTACATAATCTCTAATACAATAGTGCAAAATCATAGATAATCTATAATGCATCATAGATAATTACTTGATTTCAGCTCAATTATAAATAAATTAAATCTTTAACTATTAACTTTGAGATATAAATGAACAGCTAAGTAAATGCAAAAGTAAGTAAACTTATATTTAAGTAAATGCATATTTTAAGTAAACACATAAACCATATACTAAAAACTATTAAAATTATTAATATAAAATTTAAATAAGATGACATATCGTATTTTAGCAATTAATCCTGGTTCAACTTCAACTAAAATTTCAGTTTTTGAAGACGAAAAAGAAGCATTCGTAAAGAACATTCAACATTCGGCAGAAGAAATAGCCCAATTTCCTAATATTGCTTCTCAATTTCAATATAGAAAAGAGATTATTATTAAAGAATTAAAATCAGCGGGACAAGACATTAATACCATTAATATAATTGTTGGACGTGGTGGACTTGTAAAGCCCATAGAATCTGGTGTTTATGAAGTAAATGATGCTTTAGTAAGAGATTTAGAACACCCAATAATGGGACAACATGCTTCAAATCTGGGAGGTCTTATAGCAAAAAATATTGCAGATGAACTTAAAGATGTTAAAGCTTATATCGCAGATCCTGTTGTTGTGGATGAAATGCAAGAAGTAGCCAGAATTTCTGGACATCCTGCAATCGTTAGAGAATCTATATTCCACGCTTTAAATCAAAAGGCTATATCTAGAATTTATGCCAAAGAAAGTGGAAAAAAATATGATGAACTTAATTTAATTGTAGCTCATTTAGGTGGAGGTGTTTCCGTTAGTGCTCATCATTTAGGTAGAGTAATAGATACTAACAATGCTTTAGATGGTGATGGTCCATTTTCTCCAGAGCGTTCAGGATCTCTACCAGCAGGTAGTCTTGTAAAGCTATGTTATGATGGTAAATCTGAAACAGAAGTTAAAAAAATGATTAATGGTAAGGTGGTTTAGTTGCTTATCTAGGAACTAATAATGCTCAAAAGGTTGAAATTCAAGCTAAAACTAATAAAAAATGGGAGCTAATTCAGGATGCCATGTGCTATCAAATAGGTAAAGAAATAGGAGCTATGGCTACTGTACTCCTAGGAAAAGTTGATGCAATTTTAATTACCGGAGGAATGGCTCATGGGAAAAACATTACAGATAGAATAGCTGATATGGTTAATTTTATTGCTCCTATAAAAATATATCCTGGTGAAGATGAGATGAGAGCTTTAGCTATAAATGGTCTTATGGTTGCAAAACATGAAGTAATCCCTAAAATATATAAATAATTATCAATTAAAACTAGTTAAATTAAATGTTATCTAGGCTAACAAGTAATGAATTATCATTTTAATCTCTCAAAAAGGAGAATTTTAGAGAGTATAAAAATATTTACTTAAATATAATCCTATATTTAAAATAAATAGACAAATACATTAAGTTTTATTGATGTGTTTGTCTATTTTTTTGAAGATTATTCTATGAATTTTTACGATTTTATTGATGTATTGTTCATGTATGATTACAAATTATTTTATTTAATTTTTATAAGCTTATTAATGTGTCTTTTATTTATCTTTAAAGATGATTCTTTCAAGCTTATTGATGTTTTTGTATACATATAAAAAAAATGTGTAAAGTTTCAAAAGTTGTGATTATAAGAGATTATACTTTTACAATTTTATCTAAAATAACGTACCAAATATACCCCACAATATTCTTATAACCCATTTTTTTTAGTATTGCCATATATATTCGAACTTGAAACAAATACTTCTTCATTTCCAAATCTCCAAATTTATAGTCAATAACGTAAGTCAAATCTCCCTTAATTAATACTCTATCAGGTATAAAAGAAGAACCATTGGGTAACAAAATGCTTTGTTCATTAATAACAATAGCGTCCTTTGTGAACCAATCTTGAACCTCTGGTTTACTAAGGCATTCCATTATAAATTCAGAATATTCTTCTTTTTCTTTTAAAGTATATAAACCTTCAAAATATAGATTTTCTACTACTGTATTAATATCATCAAAATTTTTAATCCTACTAAATATTTTATGAAGCAATTTACCCTTGTCTATAGCACTTTGAGTTCCTTCAAATAAATTTCCATAATCATGGTATTTACAACTTATACTTAGGTTATTTTCTTTGGTATTGTAAATTGGATAATTATCAATAGACGATACTGAACTTTTCTTAACTTCATTTTTATATTTGCATTTTATTCCACAAGATAATCCATCCTCTCCTCTAGATTCAAAATCATCTGGAATTTTTGATTCTGTACAAATTTTATACAATAAAGAATTTACCCCATCTAATTTATAAGCTCCTTTTTTATCCTTTTTAGGAGCATAAGGAATTATGTAAAGTTCTTTCTTAGCACGTGTAAAAGCGACATATAATAAATTTATATTATCTATATAAGAATATAAATGCTCATCCATATAATCATCCGAATATAAAGAATCCTTTAATTTGGCCGAGTAATCTATGGGAGCATATTCTAGTTCCATTAATTCCTCAGACGTATTATGACACCATAATCTTTTCACTGGTCTAATTTGATCAAAACTCCAGCTACAAAATGGAATAATAACAATATCAAATTCCAGACCTTTAGATTTGTGCATAGTTAATATCTTGACAGCATTGGTATCTTCAGATACACTTAGTACCTTTGATTTTAAATTATCTTTCCACCATTCTAAAAACAAGATTATACTATTACTATTTTTTGATTCATAATCATAAAGCATATCTTGAAAAGCAATAATATAAGCTATATCTTCTGTAGAATTTTTTAGATTAAATTTATCAATAATTATTTCTACAGTTTCAAAAATAGAATAGGTAAGCAAGTTCTCGTTATTAATATTTATATCAAATAATGTTTCAAACTTAATATCATCATTTGTTACATTAAAAACATCATTAGGATTATCCATATGAATATCGTTAATAATACAATATTTCCAATAAAGAGCTGCCCTATTTTCTAAATCATAAGGAGTGACAATATATTTAAGAACTGCCGCAATAAATTGAATTCCTAGAGAAGAATTTATAAACAATGAATCGTTTGATATAAATGGTATCGTAATATCTGAGGTAGAATTATATTCCATCAATGAATTGGCTACTTTGGCCCCATTCTTTTTATCTCTAACGAGAATAACAATATCTTTAGGTTCAGCACCTCTAGACATGGCATCCAAAATTTTTGATTGCATGTCTTTTAATATCTCATCATCAGCATCTTCATCTTTTGAATCACTTTTGAAACTTATATCTACATAAGCTCTATCTTGCTTTTTAGCATTTTGTTCAAGCTTGTAATAAGCTGATTCAAAGATTTTTGTCCATTTTTCAGAAGATTCTACATCCTTCAATATATCTATACCTTCATGAAAAATATAATTATTAAAAGTTACAATATCCCTATAACTCCTCCAATTATCCTTAAGATGTATTTCTTTAGGAGAAAATTGTCTCAGATTAGCTTTTATACCAGAATCCAAAATTTTCCAATCACCACTCCTCCATCTATAAATACTTTGTTTTACATCTCCAACTATCAATACATTATTATTCTCCGATAAACTATTGCTCACCAAGGGTTTAAAATTATTCCATTGTAAAGTAGAAGTATCTTGAAATTCATCTATCATAATGTGTTTATAGAAATTTCCACATTTTTCATAAATAAAAGAGGCTTCATTGCCTTGAATAAGCAAATTTAAAAATTTTGTAATGTCATTAAGCATCATTACACCTTGCTTTATGCAA